>ERZ827423.294-NODE-294-length-67334-cov-5.287534_pt1 | contig 67334 bp, 72 predicted proteins | sample MGYA00519775_ERZ827423 | MGnify/ENA primary metagenome ERZ827423 (study PRJEB31778, sample SAMEA3449296) | human gut metagenome | biome: human gut; feature: human-associated habitat; material: faeces | place: United Kingdom | collected 2010/2012 ... | reverse complement strand
ACCTGTGACCCCTTGCTTGTAAGGCAAGTGCTCTCCCAGCTGAGCTATGCTCCCTTATTGTCCCTCGTCGAACGGCGCTTCAAGCTTTATCCTGTCTGCGTCCCGCATCTCTCGGCGACATTGGTTATTATACCGAAACGAGCTTCGTTTGTCAACACTTTTTTTATCTTTCTCAAAAGAAAAACCGTCTTTGGCAAATTCTCCCCGTTTTTCCCCGTAATTCCGGGGGTTTTATCCTGATCTTTATGCGCCCGCTCTTGCGCCGTCTGCGAAATTCCCCTATAATAAAAAAGATATATGAGGAAAAACGCGGAAACGGAACGGATGGAAAGGAAGTATCGACTATGGATCGCAGCACAACCGAGCTATTCCATTCCCTGCAGGTGGCTTCGGATATGCATCAATATAAAAAAGTAAATGGCGAGAATTTTCTGTCCGATTCTCCCACGCAATATCTCAGCCATCTGCTCGCCTGCAAAGAGATCCCCCTGCGGACGCTCTGCAAAAACAGCGATCTCGGGCCCTACTGCTATAAGATTTTTTCCGGGGATCGCAAGCCCAGCCGCAACGCCCTGCTGCGCATCGCCTACGGCTTGCCCATGACGCTGGATGAAGCGCAGTTTGCCCTCCGCCTATTCGGTCTGGCGCGTCTAGATCCCCGAAATCTGCGCGATGCGTCGCTGATCTTTGCTTTTGATCGGCACTTTAAATTGGCTCAGGTGCAGGAACTGCTTCAGGAATTGGAAGAAGAGCCCCTCTGAAGCGTCCCTGCGCCCTTCTGAGGCGATTTACCGCAGAACCTGAAGCGCCGCCTCCAATGCGCGCACCATCGTCTCCAGCGGCATAGAAGGCATTTCCGGCCGCTTCTCCACCTGTGCGGTCTCAAACGGCACATGAATGAACACTGCCTGCCCTTTCCGTCCCTCTGTCTTGAGCAGATGCAGCGCGTGATACAGCACGCAGTTGCAGACATAGGTCCCCGCGCTGTACGAAAGCGCCGCAGGAATCCCCTGCTCCGTTATGGCGCGAACCATCTCTCGCGTGGGCAGGGTAGAAAAATACGCAGCCGGCGCGTTCTCCGCCAGCGGCACATCCTCCGGCTGCGCGCCCGCATTGTCTGGAATGCGTGCATCCGCCAGATTGATCGCGACACGCTCCACCGTCACGCCCTTGCGGCCGCCCGCCTGCCCCACCATTACCAGCGCGTCCGGGTCAAAGCTGCGGATTTCCTCGCAGATGCGCTGCGCCGCGCCGTCAAAAGTCACAGGCAGGCACACCTTCCGCACCTCAAAGCCCTCCGCCGCAGCCCGGCTGACCGTCTCCCAGGAGGGGTTGACGCTTTCCCCGCCAAAGGGCTCAAAGCCCGTCAATAGCAGTTTTTTCATAGCAATCTCCTTTGCGCACAAATGCCCCCGCCGGGAATTTTCCCGACGGGGTTGCTTTTTTCAGCCGAAGAGCTTTTCCAACTCCTCGTATTTTTCATGAGTAATCAGCGCGTCCTGCTTTGTGCCGCGAAGCTTGACGACATAGGTCCAGCGTCCGTAGGGCGTGATCGAGTCGATACAGGACAAATTGATGATATAGGACTTATGGCAGCGGAAAAACACCTCCGGGTCGAGCTTCTCCTCCACATCGCCCAGCGTATCGGACGTGGGATAGCCGCCCTCCGCCGTGTAGAGCACGGTCTGCCGGTTTTCGCGCTGCACCAGCAGAATGTCTTCGGTGTCGACGAACACCACGCCGTCCCGGTTGCGGATCATCAGCCGTCCCGGATGCTTCTTGCGCGCCGGAACCGGCTTTACGGCTTCTGCCGGCAGATTCTGCCTGCCTCCGAGCATCCGGCGGATGCGCTCCAGAGTTGCCAGCACGCGCTCGTTGCGGAATGGCTTGACCAGATAGTCGAAGGCATAGACCGCGAACGCTTCCTCGCGGTAGCCCTCGTGCGCCGTGGCGAAGACCAGCGCAGCATGGGGATCCATGTCCTGGATGCGCCGGGCTGTCTCCACGCCGTCCATCACAGGCATTTCCACATCGAGGAACACCACCTGCGGATGCGTTTTTTCAAACATCTCCAACGCCTGTTCGCCGTTTTCGGCTTCGCCCACGACCTCAAAGCCTTCTGCCTTGCCCACGAGCTTGCCCAGAATCAGCCGCATCCCCGGCTCGTCATCGCAGATCAGCACGCGCAGCGGTTCATCTGCCATATCGTCTCCCCCTTGCCCCGCGCCGCGAAACCGGCGCGTCGAGTATTTCCTTCATGATCAATGCATTGCGCATCTGCTCCGCCGTCACGCGCGGGCCGGATTCTGCGAAGATCACATCCGCCGGGTCGGTCCTGTTGGCGCGATTCTGTCCATGGAATCCATCCTCGTGCAGCTCCACGCCCTCGTGCGAGACGTAATGCAAGCTGCCTTGCGGCTGCTTTTGCTCTATTTTTTCCGGCGGCATCCTCATTTGCGCCGCAGGCGTCTGGGCAGACTTTGCGCGCGGCGGAGTCCTCTCCGGCGTCCCCATGACCTTCATGGAGGCGGCAGTCGGCTCCATTTTGACCTGCTTCAGCACCTGCTGCGCCTGTTTTTTCTGCTGCTTCTTTTTTGCGGAGTTCACCGCCGTGACGACGATGCCGATGCTGACCGCAAACCCCAGCAGGGAAGAGAGCATCTCAAACAGTTCATCCACGTCCGCCGCCTCCTTTCCGAATGGACTTCATGGCGTTACGCCTTGCCGTTTTCCCGCTTGGCGGCCGATGAAGTCGACGCGGGATGAGCGATGGAATCGCGCATCTGGGTATCGGCAATGACATTCTGCATATTGTAATAATCCATTACGCCCAGCTTGCCCTCGCGCAAAGCCTCGGCCATGGCCAGCGGCACTTCGGCCTCGGCCTGCACGACCTTGGCGCGCATTTCCTGCACGGCGGCGACCATTTCCTGCTCGTGCGCCACAGCCATCGCGCGGCGTTCCTCCGCCTTGGCCTGCGCAATGCGCTTGTCGGCTTCGGCCTGATCGGTCTGCAACTGCGCGCCGATGTTGCGGCCGACATCCACATCCGCGATGTCGATGGAGAGGATTTCAAACGCGGTACCCGCGTCCAGACCCTTGGAAAGCACGGTGCGGGAGATCATATCGGGATTTTCGAGAACCTGCTTGTGGGATTCTGCGGAACCGACGGTGGTGACGATGCCTTCGCCGACACGGGCGATAACGGTCTCCTCGCCTGCGCCGCCGACCAGGCGGTCGATGTTGGCGCGGACGGTGACGCGCGCCTTGGCGCGCAGTTCGATGCCGTCCTTGGCAATCGCCGCGACCACGGGCGTCTCAATGACCTTGGGGTTGACGCTCATCTGCACGGCCTGCAGCACGTCGCGCCCCGCCAGGTCGATGGCCGCCGCGCGCTCGAACACCAAGTCGATGTCCGCGCGCTGCGCCGCAATCAGGGCATTGATGACGCGGTCGATGTTGCCGCCGGCCAGATAGTGCGCTTCCATCTTGTCAATGGAAACATCCAGCCCGGCCTTGGTTGCCTTGATCAACGGATAGACCAGACGGGAGGGGGTGATGCGGCGGATGCGCATGCCCACCAGCGTCGAGATACGGATCTTCACGCCGGAAGCCAGCGCCGAGATCCACAGCCCCACAGGAAAGAACGAGAAGAAGATGGCCAGCACCACAATGATGACGACCAGCACGCCAAAGGCCACGATGATGGAATCCATAAGTTTCTTTCCTCCTCAAACCATTTTTTCCATTTTCAAATTACAGTTTGCCTTGTTCGGATCGGTTTTCGATCTGCCTCACCACGATCTTGCGGCCCTCCACGCGCACCACGCGCACGGGCTTGCCCGCCTCGATGAACTCGCCCTCGGCCAGCACTTCGAGCTTCACGCCGTCAAAATCCGCCGTGCCCACCGGCCGCAGCATGGTCGCCGCCACGCCCTCGTGCCCGAGGAAATAGGCCATGTCTTCGCCGGAAGTGAAGCCGTCCTCCTTATCGGTCGAGGTTTTGAGCACCAGCGGCGTCTTGGCCAGCGCCCCCTTGGACGCCGACCGCACCGCGATCGTAAAGAGCAGGCAGAGCATCAGCACGATGATGATGGTCAGCAAAATGCCCTCCAGGAGGCTATCTGAGGCCACAACCACGCCGATCAGCAGCAGCGCCAGCCCCGATATGCCCGGCACGCCGAAGCCCGGCGTAAACAGTTCGATGGTCACCAGGATGAATCCCGCGAGCAGGCAGATCGCCGCCGGCCAGTTCAGTGAGATGATTTCCAATAATTCCATGCCGACTCCTCCCTTGCTTGGATCTTGTATGCAGTATAGCACGGCGCGCACCGCGCTGTCTGTTTTTTTGTCTCAATCATGCGCGCGGCGCGTCCAATTGTCCGACCGGACGCTCCATCCGCAACACTTCCTTGAGGGTATCCAGATCGTGCAGATAGACCTCGCGCAGTGATGGGTTGTAAATCACCGATGCGGGGTGATACAGCGCAAAGAGCGGCCGGCCGCACCGCGCGTCCGAAATCACCCGCCCGTGCATCTGCCCAATGGTGTCCCTGCGCCCCAGCAGCGCCTGCAAGGGCACATTGCCGAGCGAGACGATCAGCTGCGGCTCGATCAGGTCGATCTCCCTCTGTAGCCACGGCAGAAACAGGCCGATTTCCTCGCGCGTGGGCGTGCGGTTGCTCGCCCTGCCCTTGTCCGAGATCTTCACCGGGCGGAACTTGACGGTGTTGGTGATGTAAAGCTCCGCACGCTTAAGCTCCGTCCGCTCCAGGAATTCGTCGAGGTTCTTGCCCGCCTTGCCCACAAAGGGCTTGCCCAGCAGCGCCTCCTGCGCGCCGGGCGCTTCGCCCACCAGCATCACGCGCGCCTGCGGGTCGCCGTCGCCAAACACATAGACTTTTTGATCCGGCGCGTACAATTCGTTAAAATATGCCGCGCATTCCTCTTGCAGGCGCGCAAGTCTCGCTTTTTTATCCATCTGCTTCTACTTCCTGACCGGGGTAGATCCCCATTTCCTTCATCCGATCGCGCAGCGCCTTCATGTCCTGCCAGGCCTCGCGCTTTTTCTCGCCGGTTTCATCGCGCAGCAGCGCCGAGGGATGGTAGGTCGGCAGGATTTGCGTTCCCTTTTTATCCACCCAGATGCCTCGTTCGCGCGTGATGCGCAGATCGGGTCGGATGACAGCCTTTGCCGCCGTCGCGCCCAGGCAGACCAATATCTTCGGCCGCACCAACACAAACTGCGCCCGCAGATACGGCAGACAGGCGTTCTGCTCAAAGGCTTCCGGCACGCGGTTGTGCGGCGGGCGGCACTTGACGATGTTGGCGATGTAGACCACGCTGCGGTCCAGCCCGATGGCAGCCAGCATTTTGTCCAGCAGCTGCCCCGCCGGGCCGACGAACGGCCTGCCCTGCTCGTCCTCCTGCTGCCCCGGCCCCTCGCCCACGAACATCACATCCGCATTGCGGCTGCCTTCGCCCAGCACGGTGTGCTGCCGCGTCTGGCAAAGCACGCAGCCGCGGCAGTCCGAAACTGCGTCCTCCAGCATTTCCCATGTCACCTGCACAAAGATTTCCTCCCCGGGTGTTTCTCTTTCGTTCTATTATAACACGGCTGCGCCCGACGCAACACTTGCAAAACATCAAAAATCCTGAGATAATAACGGAGAGTGTCCGCAGGACGCCTTTCAAAATTCCTTTTTGACCATTTACGGAGGCGATTGCATGCCACAGGAATACACAACGCTGTACCGGGCGTTCCGTCCCGACCGTTTTTCGGCGGTCATCGGGCAGCAACCCATCGTACAGACGCTGAAAAATCAGATCAAATCGGGCCGCATCGCCCATGCTTATCTCTTCAACGGCACGCGCGGAACCGGCAAAACCACCACCGCGCGCATCCTCGCCCGCGCCATCAACTGTGAAAACCCGCAGGACGGCGAGCCTTGCGGGCAATGCCCCACCTGCAAGGCGCTGGCAGGCGAAAACAATCTGGATATTCTCGAAATCGATGCCGCGTCCAACGGCAGCGTCGATCAGGTGCGCGATCTTTGCCAGAAGGTCGCCTATCCGCCGCAAAGCTGCCGCTACAAGGTCATCATCATCGACGAGGTGCACTCGCTTTCCACCTCCGCCGCCTCCTTCAATGCGCTGCTCAAGACGCTGGAGGAGCCGCCGGAGCACGCGGTATTCATCCTCGCCACCACCGACCCGCAAAAGCTGCCGCCCACCATTCTCTCCCGCTGCCAGCGCTTTGACTTTAAGCGCATCGGCACCAAGGACATTGCCGATCACCTGAAGGAGATCGCCGCCGAAACAGGCTGCTCTGCCGAGGATGACGCGCTGATGGACATCGCCCGCGCGGCGGAGGGCGGTATGCGCGACGCGATCAGCCTGATGGATCTGTGCATGAGCTATTCCCAGAACCACATCACCGCCCAGGTGGTGCAGGATGCATTGGGCACAGCGGGCAGCCGCGCGCGCTTTGATTTTGCGGACGCGCTGGCTACAGGCGACGCAGGCAAGGCGCTGACGCTGATCGACGAGCTGATGCGTGCCGGGCGCGAACCCGCCGTGTTTGCCCGCGAGATGACGCGGCATCTGCGCGGCGTGCTGGTGGCCTGCGCCTGCCCCAACTGCGCGGAGCTGCTCGACGTCACCGACGAGGACGCGCAGCGCTACCGCCAGCAGGCGGAGGCCTTCGGCTCCGAGCGCGCGCTGCGGGCGATGGATCTCTTCGCCCACGCCGAGCCGGAGATGCGCTGGGCAAGCCAGCCGCGGATGCAGCTGGAAATGGCCGCCATCCGCGCCTGCCGCCCCTCCTTTGACCAGAGCGTGCAGGCGCTGACCGAGCGCATCGACGCGCTGGAGCGCAAGCTGGAAAGCGGTGCGTTCACCGCCAAAGCGCCGTCTCCGCGCCCCGCAAGGGGAAACACCGCAGCTCCCGCCGCGCCCGCGCCCAAGAAAGCCCCGCGCCCCGTCCCCGAGGGCGATGCCGCCATCTGGAAGGACGTGCTGCGCGCGGTCAAGACCACGCGGATGCAGCTGTGGACTTCCTTGAAAATGGGCAGCTTTTTAGGCTTCAAGGCAGAGTTTGCGCAGGTATCTTTTGAAGAAAGCAACGAGATTTTTTACAGCATCTGTCTGAAAGAGGAAAACCACCGCGCCATTGAAGAGGCCTTCACCGCGGTCTGCCAGAAGCCGATCTCGGTGCAGTTTATCCTCAATCGACAGGACGCGCAGCCGCAGGGCGCTTCTCTCGATACACAATCGGTCATCAGCGTCTTTGGGCGGGAAAACGTGGACATCTTGGATTGACCCTTTACGAAAACACGCCCGAGATGATATAATCATAGTTAAGACTTACACTCATCAAGCAGGAGGTACTTCATCATGGCAAGAGGCGGATTCCCCGGTATGCCGGGCGGAAATATGCAGCAGATGCTCAAGCAGGCCCAGCGCATGCAGGCCAACATCGCCAAGCTCCAGGAGGAGCTGGAGGCGCGTGAATACGAGGCGAGCGCGGGCGGCGGCATGGTCAACGTGCGCGCCAACGGCAAAAAAGAGCTGCTCTCCATCGAGATCAAGCCCGAGGCGGTCGATCCCGACGATGTGGAAATGCTTCAGGATCTGGTGCTGGCGGCGGTCAACGAGGTGCTGCGCAAGGTGGAAGAGACTTCTTCTGCCGAAATGGGCAAGATCACCGGCGGGCTGAACCTGCCCTTCTGATTTTGCGGAAAAGATAAGGCGGAAACATGAGCAATATCGACGCGTTCTCCCGCCTGTGCGCGCAGCTGGCGAAGCTCCCCGGCGTGGGGCGCAAGAGCGCACAGCGCATGGCGTATTATCTTCTCTCCCAGCCGGAGGATCAGGTGCAGGCTCTGGCCGATGCGATCACCACCGCCCGCACCAAGGTTCACGAATGCCGCATCTGCGGCAACTACACCGATCAGGACATCTGTTCCATCTGCGCGGATGAGCGCCGCGACGGCTCGACGCTCTGCGTGGTGCGCGACCCGCGCGACGTCGCCGCGATCGAGCGCATGCGCGATTACAATGGAAAATACCATGTGCTGCACGGCATTATCTCTCCAATGGAGGGCATCGGCCCGGACGACATCCGCATCCGCGAGTTGATGGCGCGCTTAAGCGGCGTTCACGAAGTGATCCTGGCCACCAACCCCGACATCGAAGGCGAGGCCACTGCTGCCTATATTGCGCGGCTGCTCAAGCCCTTTACCGACATCAAGGTCACGCGCATCGCGCACGGCGTACCCATCGGCGGCGACCTGGAGTATACCGACGAGGTCACGCTCTCCCGCGCCATTCGCGGCCGTACCGAGTTCTGATGCAGACATTCAAACCCGTCTGAAACATTTCAGGCGGGTTTTCTTTATGCTAAAAGTATTTTCAGGATTGATAGACGTCTAAGTTTCAGGTATAATGATCGCATCGAAGCGCCGTCCGCTCAAAACGGCTTTACGGAGGTGTCATGGATTTGAAACTCAAAAAGCTAAAACTGCGAAGCATTCGCTTTCCCATTCCGGAAAAGCCCGACAAGGGCGAAGAAACCGAGGTCACGCTGCTGGAAGCGGAGAGCGAAAAGCTGCTCAACTGCGCCGACATGACCGCGCAGGAGATGCAGGAATTTTATCCCCAGCTTCTGCATCCCGCCGATCCCGACCAAATGGACAAGGCCGTGGAGGGCAAGGTCAACTCCCTGCGCCGCGCTACGTTCAATCTGGCAAAGACGTATCTGAAAACCTATGAAATCAGCGATGAGCTGGGTGCGCGCTGGAAGGACGCCAAGCCCGCCCGCCGCAAGCGCAAGCGCCGCCTGATCTCCCCCGCCCCCGCCAATGCGCTGATCGACCAGGAGGAGGACGAGAGCGACCACTTTACCAAGGGGCTCAATATCTACAAGCTCCTTTGGGTGTTCTACATCGGCAGCTTTGCGGGCGTCATCATCGAGCTGCTCTGGTGCTTCATCAACGAGGGTTATTTCGAGAGCCGCAACGGCCTGATCTACGGCCCGCTCAACCCGCTCTACGGTGCGGGCGCGGCAGCGCTGAGCGTCGTGCTTTACAAGTTCCGCAACCGCGGCAGCTGGCTGTCGATGCTGGGCGGCATGGTCGTGGGCAGCGCGGTGGAATATGCTTTCTCCTGGGTGCAGGAATTGCTCTGGGGCTCCCGCTCGTGGGATTACAGCCACCTGCCCTTCAACATCAACGGCCGCATTTGTCTGCTGTATTCGTTCTTCTGGGGACTGCTGGGCATCTTCTGGATCAAAAAGCTCTATCCCATCTGCTCCAAATGGATTCTGAAAATTCCTAACCGCGTGGGCAAAATTCTGACGTGGATCATCTTGGCGTTCTTCATCCTCGACACGGCGATCACGGGCTTTGCGATGATCCGCTGGGTCGAGCGCCGCAAGGACATCCCCGCCGCCAACGCCTTTGATCAATTCATCGACACCCACTATTCCAACGAGCGCATGGAGCGCGTTTTCCCGAACATGGTGTTCTCAGACGATCAAAACAGCTGATGCCATTCAGCCCCTTCGCTTTCCTGAAGTAAGCACAGGAAAGCGAAGGGGCTGTTTTTTCATACGTCGTCAGTTCATCCGGCGAATTTGCTGGGCTTCAATCAGCGGATAGGAGATGAGCTCCGCGCCGTCCAGATTCTCCCGATGCATATCCACCGCCGTGATCTGGCTGTTGCCGTAGGTCGTGTAGTAATAGATTCCTTTATCGGCGTTGCAGCAGCTGGAGTAGATCGTAATCTCACACTTGCCCTTCTCCAGCCGGCAGCAGCCGCGCGGCTGCTCCACCGAGCGCAGAATGTGGAAAAACTGCCCGACGCTCTCCCCTTCATCCTCCGACGAAAGCGAATTGCCGCGCACAAAGGCAGCGCGCACAAACCGTGAAGCCGAAGAAAGATCCCCCGGCAGGCCCAGCGCGCCCATGCCCTTGCTGTACGGCGTGAGCGGCAGATTCTCCGCAAAGGTGCTCTTGGGGATACCCGGCGTCAAGGTCAAATAATTTCGCAGGTTGGTCATCTGCCAGTCAAAGGGGGGCTCGTTGGTCAGCACGCCCGCGGGATTGTCGTAAATCTTCACGCCGTCTTTCGTCGCTTCAACCACGATCGCGCCGCTGCGGTCGGCAATCATCCAGTGCAGCGGGGACGGCGGCAGCTCCGGACGGAAGGCCGCGTTCGTCACGCGGAGTCCCGCCAGCAGTTCCCGCGCCTGCACGAGATTTTCACACTGCCCCAGCACCCACGGGATAAACTCATAGGAGGCCACCTGCTTTGCGCCGTTGTCCTGTTCCGGCGCGTAATAGGCGCTGTCCCAGAAGGCAAGCCCCGCCATGCTCAGACCTTTTTCGTTCGTGGCATCGTAATAGAGCGGGTAATTCTCCGCCACATAGGCCATGCCGATCAGCGCAAAATGCGTCCGGCACTCCCCCGCATAGCGGAAGCGAAACGGAAAGTTCCGCGGCGTCACCGTCACGCTCTCCCGGTAGGAATATTCCAGATCCAGATTTCTTCCAAAGTAAAAATCTTTTGTACAATACGTCGCCGCCGTGCACATACTGCTTCACCAATCCTTTCTTGTTTTTTATTCTACCACAATTCTATCCGAACATCCAACCGGCGTTTTCCCTGTTCAACCCGCTCCACCTGTGCTATAATCAAATCAACAGACACAGGAAAGGATGGCTTTCTTTATGGATCAGAGAGAAAAAGCGATGGACGCAAACGCGATCACCCGCGCCTATTTTGACGAGATTCTCATCGAAATGCGTCACATCGACAACAAAATTCCCGACACCACGCTGCACCTTTACGGCGAAACCTTCTCCACCCCCATCATGATGGCGGCGCTTTCTCACCTGAAAGGACAGGGCAACGAGGGCGACGGCATGGTGCAGATGGCCGAAGGCGCCAAGCTGGCAAACGCCGTGAACTGGGCGGGCATGGGCGAGATCGAGCAGTTTGACCGCATCGCCGCTACGGGCGCACGTTCCATCAAGATCATCAAGCCCTATGACGATGAAAACATGGTGCTGGAACGCATGGATCGTGCCGAGGCTGCGGGCGCGCTGGCTATCGGCATGGATCTGGATCATTCCTTCGGCGGCAACGGCAAGCCCGACGTCGTGCTCGGCCTGAAAATGCGCCCCCGCACGATGAAGGAACTGGAATCCTATGTCAAGCGCACCAAGCTGCCCTTCGTCATCAAGGGCGTGCTCAGCGCCACCGACGCGCAGAAGTGCCTGGACGCTGGCGTGCAGGGCATCGTCGTCTCCCATCATCACGGCATCCTGCCCACGGCGGTGCCGCCGCTGATGGTGCTGCCGGAGATTGTCCGCGTCATCGGCGGGCGCATCCCGATCTTTGTGGACTGCGGCGTGATGAACGGCACCGACGCCTTCAAGTGCCTGGCCATGGGCGCGACGGCGGTTTCGGTCGGCCGCCCCGTGATGCAGCCCATCATCGAGCGCGGCGCGCAGGGCGCTGCGGACGTGATCAGCGCCGTGACGGCGGAGCTTGCGGGCGCTATGGCGCGCACCTGCTCTCCCGATATTACCCACATCGACCCCACCGTACTGTGGCGCCGCAACGGCGTTCACGCGATTTAAGAAACACAGCGCACAAAAACCGTTCTCTTCTGACCGTGAGATGAGGACGGTTTTTTCTATCTTTCGTGTTGTTTGCGGTAAATGGCGGGTGAAGTGCCCATCGTGCGCTTAAAAAAAGCGGAAAGATAATAAGCATCACAAAAACCGTATCCCTCCGCAATGGTTTGCAGCGTCTCGTTGCTCACCAGCAGCTCTTCCGCAATGCGCTCGGTGAGCAGTCTTTCCTGATACTGCTTGAATCCGCAACCAAATGCCCTGCGGAATGCTCTGGAAAAAGAGGAAGGATTCCACCCATAACGCGCGGCGATCTCTTCTCTTCGAATCGACGCGCTGAGATTGCGGCGCATCTCCTCCACGATGGGCAAAAAGGGCTGCATCGCAGGGGATATACCCGGCAAGTTGTCGGGCATGAACGCCGCGACGGCGGTCAGCAGCTGGCCGCGCAGGAAGGTCCGATCCCGCAGTGTTTTCCGCTGCGCCGCATCAAAGATCCTTTGGCAGACCTCCTTGCCCGCCGGCAGGCTGCGCACCTCTCCCGCTTCCGCCAGCGCATCGCAGCCCGGAAACAATTCCACATGGAAGTCCATATAGGTCTTGCGGATATGAGTGTCGCACCAAAGGTCATGAGGCAGGCCGCGCGGGATCAAATATACCCGCCCCGGCTCAAGATCCAGCGCGCCTTTTTCCGTGCGGATGTGCCCGTCTCCCGCCAGAATATAGTATATGGTGTGGTGCACATCGCAGATTCCGCGGTAATTCCACGCCGTATTTCCCTCAAAGGGCAGCGCGCGAACAAGGCGGAGCTGAATATCGTCTGTCACAAAATCACATCCTTCGGCACAATTATAACATGGGCAGGGATCACCTCGCAAGCTATACTAAAGTTGCGGTCTGTGACCGCAACTTGATTCCGATCCGATTCCATCCGCAGCAAGGAGGACATCCATCATGAGCGCTCGCTTTGAACCCACGTTTGAATCCCTTCGTCAATACACCGCGCCGGAATGGTTCCGCGACGCCAAGTTCGGCATCTGGAGCCACTGGGGACCGCAAAGCGTCCCGATGTTCGGCGACTGGTATGCCCGCAATATGTACATCGAGGGAACGCCGCAATACGAATACCATCTGCGTCATTACGGCCACCCCTCCAAATTCGGCTACAAAGACCTCTGCGCCCTTTGGAAAGCCGAAAACTTCGACCCAGAAGGTCTGATGGAGAAATATTACAAAGCGGGCGCCCGCTATTTCATGAGTCAGGGCTCGCATCACGATCATTTCTTTAACTATGATTCTCAGCTTAACCGCATGAACAGCGTCAACGTCGGTCCCCACAAGGACATTCTCGCCCAGTGGAAGGCCGCCGCGGACAAGTTCCGCATGCCCTTCGGCATCAGCGAGCACCTCGGCGCTTCGTTCTCGTGGTGGCGCGTGAACAAGGGCTGCGACAAATTCGGCCCTTATGCAGGCATCCCCTACGACGGAAACGATCCCGCCTACCGCGATTTCTACTATGACAACGCCTATCTCGGCGTTGAAAAGCCTCTCGATCTGAACCTGATCCCGTGGTATACGGACAACGCCGCGTTCCGCGATTACTGGCTGCGTTGCGTCAAGGAGATGATCGACAAATTCCATCCCGATCTGCTCTACACCGATGGTTCTCTTCCCTTCGGCGGACAGCTTTGGCAGGGTGCTTCCGATGAGATCCTCACCCAGGATTACGCCCAGGGCCTTCAGGCAGTCGCGCACCTTTACAATACCTCGATCGAGCAGCACGGCAGCAACGAAGCGGTTTATCTGCAAAAGGACCGCCGCCCGGAGATCTTCAACGTCGGTGTGCTCGACATCGAAAAGAGCCAGCTGCCCGGCGTCATGCCCCAGCCCTGGCACACTGACACCTGCATCGGCAACTGGTTCTACGATGTGCACAGCCCCTACAAGCGGCCGGAGCAAATCGTCGAAATGCTGGTGGACATCATCTCCAAGAACGGCGTGATGCTGCTCAACGTGCTCCAGCGTCCGGACGGCTCCATCGACGAGGATGCGGATTATATTCTGGAAAAGCTCGCCGGCTGGTTCGCCATCAACAGCGAAGCGGTCTACGGCACCCGCCCGTGGCGCGTGTTCGGCGAGGGCAGCACGCGGGTCAAGATCGACGGCTTCACCGAGGACAAGACAGACTGGAACGAGACCGACTTCCGCTTTGTGCAGAAGAACGGCGCGGTCTACGCCTTCATGATGGGCGCAAAAGGCGGTCAGCCCGCGGTGCTGCACTCCTTCATGCAGCAGCCGGTGCATTCCGTGGAGCTGTTGGGCTGCGGCCCGGTGGAATTCCGTCAGGACTTCGGCGTGCTGATCGTTTCCCTGCCCGACAACCTGCCGTCGATGTGCGCCAACACGCTGAAAATCCGCTAAATCCTTTCCGGAACGCAAAGAAAGCCCTGCAAGCGGGGCTTTCTTTTTGCTTAGGTGGATTTCTTTTACATCTGTGCTCCGAACTTCTGACGGACGGCATTGATCTTGTCCTGTTCAGCCGCCTCGGCGGGATACCATCCCTTCGCCGCCATTTCCTCATAGATCCTGTCCTGCATGTGCAGCGCGTGGTTGAGCGCCTGATGAAAGGCCGTATGCACCTTCTGCGTGGCTGATTCGATCGTGCCGTGCAGATAGAGATCGCAAACGCCTTTTTCGAGCATTAACAGGTTTTCCATCAGATTCTTGTCATCCATGCCCTTTTCCTCCTTCCGCCTCAAAGCAGCCCATAAAAGCTCTGGAAGATCTGCGCGTGCTGCTGCGCCATTTCCTGAACGCAGGCTTTCAGCTTTGGGTCGCGGATCTGCTCCGCCGTGCTGCGGAATTGCTGAGAAAAAGCCTGTTCGTGTCCCATCGCGTCCTCCAAATACATCAGTTCCTTGCCTGTCATAACTGCATCGCCTCCTTGAAGACAGCATTCCCCCTTCTTTAGCGGCTTATACAAAAAAGAGAGCCGAAGCTCTCTTTTTTGTTTGATTTTCTTACAGGAAAAACTCGCGGTCCTCAGGACGGAGATACTTTTCTGCTTTGGGGATGTTGAACTCCACGCCGATGCCGGGGCGATCCCAGACCGTGACGTGACCATCCTTGAAGAAGCCCTCCGGCAGTCCCTCCACAATGTCGTACCACCATTCGGGGTTGCCCTGCGGGTACTCATAGGCGATGTAGTTCTGAGGCATGGTGCTGGCAACGTGGGTCAGCGCCGCCATGCCGAAGACGCCGTCAAACACGCCGTGCGGCGCCATCATGATGCCGTGCATGTTGGCATATTCCGCAATCCACTTCAGCTCCGCCAGTCCGCCCACATCCGCCGGGTCGGGACCGACGACGTTGACCGCCTGATTTTCAATCAGCTCGCGGTAGCCTTCGCGCAGGTAGATCTGCTCGCCGGTATGGATGTTGGTCGTGGTGTTGGTGGTGATGTCGCGGTAGACGTTTGCACGGGTATAGGGCGTGTAATCGCCGGCGATGGTATCCTCCAGCCACATCACGTTGAAGGGCTCGACCCCCTTGGCCAGCTTCAGCGCATCCACAGGCATGAGGCCGGGGCCACAGTCAAACGCGATGCCAACCTTATCGCCCACAGCCTCCTTGATGGTGCCGACATAGTCGATCAGGTAATTCAGGCCCTTGTCGGTGAGCATGGAACCGTTGGCGTTGTCGGGATACTGCACCGCGGGATTCATGGGATAGGAGTTATAGGCATAGCCTTCTTCCTCCGCAAGGCGGCGGAACTCGGGGTTGTGATAGGCGAGCGGCGACTTGACGATGGTGAAGCCATAGTTTTCATGGATGGCCAGCACATTTTCAGCGCGCTCCGCAGCGGTCTTGGCCTGCGGATGAGGCAGCTTGTCGTTGGAATAGAGCGTGCAGTAGACGCGAACCTTGTCGCGCACCTTTCCGCCCAGCAGCTTATAGACGGGCAGGCCCGCTTCCTTGCCCGCAATATCCCACAGCGCCATCTCGATGGAGCTGACGATCTTGCCCCAGGGCTTGAACGCGCCCAAGCGGCGGATGCGGCGCATCACGTCCTCGACGTTGGTCGGGTCGCAGCCGACGATCATGCTGCGGTAATAGGGAACCGTGGCGTTGACGAATTCCTTGAAATTCTCCACCTGGGAATAGCCGTCGATGCCCTTGTCCGTGACCACGCGCAGGCAGACGTTCGTGCCGATAATCGCACTCTTGAGATCTATGATCTTCATGTTCTTCCTCCGTTCTGTGTTTTTCTTTATTTGGGGCACCCCTTTTTTACTTTACCCTCCTTCCCCTTTGCTGTCAAGTCCCATCCCGCATGACGATACGTTACGCCTCTCCACATGAACGAGCCCATCAAACATATGCGTATTTGTTCATTCATTATTTGATTTAACTCATCATTTTTTGCATATATGCACATCGGTTCATGAATTTGTTATCAGTTTTTCCTCCTGATTTCTAAATCTTTTTCACAAAATCACTTGATTTTTATGTAAATCGTGCTAAACTGTTATCCGCACAATACAAACGGGCTCATCCCTTTGGGAAGGAAGGACATCCCCTCTTTATGGAACACATGCATTCTCACGGCGGCTTGATCGATCATCTTCTGGAAGAACCTCTGGAGGGGCTGCTGAACAGCATCGGTCTTGCCGAAAAACTCAATCACTTCATTGTCCATGCGCTGATGGATTTTCTGGAAATCTCTCTGCTGCTGCTGATCGTCGTCACACTGGTGACTTATCTTCAAACCTATATTCCCTTTGACAAAATGCGCCGCCAGCTGCAAAAGCTGCGCGGGCTGCCGGGAATGCTGCTGGCGCTGGTGCTGGGCGCGCTTTCGCCTTTTTGCAGCTGCACCATCATCCCGATCCTGATGGGATTCCTGGCGGCGGGCGTGCCGCTGAGCTGCTGCCTGGTGTTTCTGACCTCAGCTTCCTGCCTGAACATCACGGCGCTTTCGACAATTTTCGCGACCTTCGACCTGAAATTTGCGCTTGCCTACACAGTTTCCGGCCTGGCGATCTGCATCCTGAGCGCGACGCTGCTCTCCGCAACGCACAGCGACCGCTTTGTGCGGCTGGATAAGCTGCAAGTGGAGCACCACCATCACCACGATGAAAACAGCGTCGGTTCCCGCCTGAAAAAGGCAATCTGCTCGGCGGGGCTGACCTACAAGAGCATGGTATTGTTCCTGCTGATCGGCGTACTGCTCTCCGCGGCGCTGGAATCGTTTGTGCCGCAGGGCATCATCGAGCGCGCGCTGACCGGCGCGTGGGCGCTGCCGCTGGCGACCATCGTGGGCGGCTGCCTGCATTCCGATGTGTTTTCAATCCTGCCCATCGTGCAGACGGCGTATGCCTACTCCCCCGCTGTGGCGCTGAACTTCCTGCTGTCGGTGATGCTGTTCTCGATTGCGGAATGGGCGCTGCTCTCGCAGGCCTTCCGCGGACGGCTGATCGCGCGCTACTGCCTGACGCTGCTGGGGCTGGCGCTGGCCGCAGGTGTGATCGCGCTGTTCTTCTTCTGATTTCAAAATGACAAAAGAGCGAAGATGATTTTCATCCTCGCTCTTTTATGTTTCATCCGCCTTTTCCACGCGAAGCCGTCTGCCCTGCACAGCGGTCACGCGCACGGCTTCTCCGCACCGCAAATGCTGCGCAGAAACCGCTTCATAGCGCTTTTCCGCAATTTCAACCGTGCCAACCGGGCGCAAATCGGTCCGCGCCACGCCGAGCGCCCCCACCTGCGGCATTCCGTCCGCACTCTGTTCGGGAACCTCGCTGCGGGCATGGAGCTGTATCTTTTTCATGGTTTTAGAATCCGGCAGGCGCGCCAGCTGAAGCGGTATCGCGATCCCCGTCATCACCGCGGATGCGCAAAGCGTCAGCAAAAAAACAGTGATATCCTGCGCCGTCTGCCACAGCGCAGCCAGCAGCAGCCCCGCGCCCAAGACGCCGATCGGGCCGACGCCCGCAAATCGGCCGTCCACGAGCAGCAGTGCGCTGCCCAGCGCCGCCAGCGCCAGCACGCTCCACGCACTGCTCCCGCCGACCAGATCCGGCGCAAAGCAGGCGATTTGACAAATCAGGCCGATCACGCCGCCGGGGCCTAAACCGGGAATCACCGCATCGCCGATCAACAGCGTCAGCCCAACGGCAAAAAGCGCCGCGGCAATCCAATCCAGCCCCGGCTGACCCATCAAATAGGCCTCGATCATGGGATTCCCCCTTCCCATAGAAACACTTAGTCTGTTTGAGTTTACACCTGCCGCAGCGCTTCGTAAACGTTTCTCGTTCCAAATGTCGTTCTGCTTGTCCCAACGCCGCATTCTTACATAGAAAAACGTCCTGCGGAAAATTCCACAGGACGTTTGCGAAAGCGATGAATCAGTACTTGCGCTTTCTGGCGGCCTCAGCCTTCTTCTTGCGCTTCACACTGGGCTTCTCGTAATGCTCGCGCTTGCGAACCTCGGCCAGTACGCCGGACCGGGCACACTTGCGCTTAAAACGCTTCAGAGCGCTTTCAAGGGATTCGTTTTCCCCAACGCGGATTTCAGACATTGCTTTCCCTCCCCTCGCGCAAACCGTGATGCCACATCAGGCACAGGTGAATATAGTCCATTATACCGCCCGCCGCACCACCCTGTCAAGCAGAGACAAACCGCTTTACAAAAATCGAACACAGCAAGCCAATGGCCTTCTTCAACACCTAATGTGTTGTACTTAGTCAGTATAACACAGGTTTCTGAATAAATCCAGTATCATTCCTGTGTTTTACAAAAGAATTTTCTGTGAACCGCCGTTTTGTCACGCCATCTGTTCAGAGAGTTTGACGCCGCCCATCACATGCAGGTGCAGATGCTGCACAGTCTGTGCGCCGTTGACGCCGATGTTGGCCACCACGCGGTAGCCGTCCTCCGCAACGCCTTCCTGACGGGCGACCTTGGCGCAGGCGCGCATCAGGCGGCCTACCAATTCGGGATCGGCCTCGGCAGCCTCGGTCAGGTTCTTGAAATGCTTGCGCGGCATCACCAGCACATGGGTGGGCGTCTGGGGATTGATGTCGCGGATGGCGATGCAATCCTCATCCTGATACACAACGGTCGAAGGAATCTCTCCGGAAATGATTTTGCAGAACAGGCAATCGTCCATATTCATATCCTCCTAAAAACTATATTTTCTCTCCGCAGGCGGACGTGCCGTCAGCGGCAAGGATTTTCACCTTCAGAATCTCGCCCGGCTGGGAATCCGGCACGCGGACGCGGATGTATTCGCGGCAATAGCCCGTCTCCTCCTCCTCGATCATGACCTCAACGGTTTTGCCCACGAGGGAGCGGACATAGGCGTTTTCCAGCTCCTTGCCCACCGCAATCAGACGGCGGGCGCGCTCCTCACGCTCCGCCACGGGCACCACGCCATCAAACTGCACCGCCGGCGTGCCCTCCCGCTCGGAATAGGGAAAAACGTGCATCCGCGCAAACCCGATCTCCTTGCAGAACTCGATCGTTTCCTCAAAATCCTGCTCGGTTTCGCCGGCAAAGCCGCAGATCACGTCGGTCGTAATCGCGCAGCCGGGGAAGCTTTCGCGCAGGGCGGCAACCGCCCTTCTAAACTGCGCGGTGGTGTAGCGGCGGCGCATTCGCCCCAGCACCTTGTCGCAGCCCGATTGCAGCGACAGATGGAACTGCGGACAGAGCTTTTCCTGCGCGGCCATGCGCGCGGCGTAGGTTTCATCGATCCACGCGGGTTCCAGCGAACCCAGGCGCACGCGCTGCACGCCCGGCGCGGCGCAGACCGCCTCGATCGCGTCCAGCAAACTGGTGCCGTCCTTAAAATCGCGGCCGTAGCTCGCCAGATGAATGCCGGTGAGCACCACCTCACGGTAGCCCGCCGCACCCAGCGCCAGCGCTTCCCGGCGCACATCCTCCAGCGCACGAGAGCGAATCGGACCGCGCACGTCGGGAATGATGCAATAGGCGCAGCGGTTGTCGCATCCCTCCTGAATCTTCATTACGGCGCGGGTATGGCCTTCGTTCGCGGTTACGTCCAGCGGCTCGAAGGCGGCGTCCTTCAGGCTTTCCACCGCGCAGACCGCAACGCCGCGCGCAATGGCGTCCTCTAAAATCTCCACAACCTTTTCGCGCTTGGCGTTGCCGAGCACCAGCCGCACGCCGGGCAGAAAGAGCTTGTCCCCATCGTGCTGCGCCAGACATCCGCACACCACGATATCCGCCTTGGGATTGCGCCGCGCCGCCTGCCGCACAAATTTCATGGACTTCTTCTCGCCCACGCCCGTGACCATGCAGGTATTGACGACGTAAACGTCGCAGATATCGTCAAATTCGCGGATGGCATACCCCGCCCGCAGAAACTGCTCGCGCATGGCCTGCGTGTCGTATTGATTGGTCTTGCAGCCCAGCGTCATAAAGCTTACGGTTCTCATGCTTCTTCTCCCATCTCTCCGGCGCAGTGCAGCGTCAGCGTCAGCGCCACAAGCCCCGCCGTTTCGGTGCGCAGGATGCGCGGGCCGAGGGTCGCGGCCTTCCCGCCCGCTGCGATCACCGCCTGCGCTTCCTGCGGCGCGATGCCGCCCTCCGGCCCGATCAGCAGCGCCACATCCTTCTGCGCAATCGGCGCGTTAAAGGGCGCGCCCCCCTCTTCATACGGCATCAGCAGAAGCTCGTGCTGCTTCATGCGTTCCAGCGCCTTGTCAAAAGGCATCGCGGGCAGCACCTCCGGCACGGCGGATCTTCCGCACTGCTTGACGGCCTCCCGCGCGATACGGGCATAGCGGTCGGTCTTTTTGTCGGCCTTATCGGGTTTGACGACGCAGCGCTCCATCAGCACCGGCACAATCGCCGCTGCACCGATTTCCGTGCATTTCTGCACGATGAAGTCCATCTTTTCGCCCTTGCACAGACCCTGATAGAGCGTTACCCGGCAGGCCGTCTCGTGGCTGGGCAATTCTTCCAGTCTCTCAAAAGCAGCGCTTTCGCCGTCAATGGCGGTGATGCGGACGCGGAAGCGTTTTCCGCCGGTCAGCGCTTCGATCTCGTCGCCCTCGCTCAGGCGCAGCACGCGCGTCAGGTGTTTATATTCATCGCCGCGAATACGGCTGTCCTCATCGGCAAAAAATCTGTGCATGGATCTTCCTCCCGGTTGCATTGCTCCCATTATAACACATCTTTCGCCTCGCGCCAAACCGCCGCGTTCACAGAATGTTAAAGATTATTTAAGCCTGTCGTTTTCCATTGAATCCGACAAAACGCCCTGCTATAATACAATTCATTGCAAGGGTGTCGTTTGTTGAGAAGTGGCTCAGCGGGCGGCATTTTTGTTTGCCCTGTTTCGAACGATCAAAGCCGGGGGCGGAAGCTACATCCGTCCCCGGCTCTTTTTTATGCTTCTTTAGACTGCCAGAATCGACAATGCCAGCAGAATCTGCGCGGGATAATAGGTCGCCAGCACCACCGTGCCGAACCACCACTTTTTATACGGGCTGAACAGCCGGATCAGCAGGAAGGTATCGGAAATCAGGAACAGCGCGCCGCTCAGCAGCATCAGCACCGACCGAACGCTTGCGGAGATAAACGCGCTGCAGATCGCGCAGCCCGCCATCAGCGCCACAATCGCGCCGTATAGATAAACCGGCCACTGCGCGCGCCCCAGCCGCAATTTAAGCGGGAACTGCAAGGCAAACAGCACGCCGAAGAGGATCAACCCCAGCACGAACTGCGAAACCCGCGCATGCACCGCGGTCAAAAACGCGGGAATATACATCAAATGCCCCAGCAGAAAGGCCGCGATGCCCGCCAGGAAGAAGCCGTTTTTGCGGTCCGGACGGCACTCCGTCATTTCCAGCAGCGCATCGCCCAGCGCGCCGAAGATCAATCCCAGGCACACCAGCGTTCCATAGGCCGTTTTGCCCACAAAGGAAGCGCACAGCAGCCCCAGCACCACGAAGCTTAGGCTGGCCAGCATCTTGCTCAGCAATTTCACCTGCGGCGAGGCCATATACGTCAGCCGCGTATACGCCGCTGCCAGCACCAATGAGATCAACACGAAAAGCACGATCCAGAACACCAAAGAAACCCCTCCTTTTGCATCTGAAATGTTTTTCATGTTCAGAATACCACAAAAAGAAGGGGTTTTCAACAAAATGCTTATCTTGCCATCACGGGCTCCAGATCGTATTGCCCCGGCATCTCCAGCTCATGCACCAGCAGAGCGCGAATATATCCCCTGGAGCTTTCCGTGGAATAAATGAAATAGCCATGACCGTAATAAAAGCGGATCAGGCCGAACATCCGGGAAGAAGTGTGCAGGGCGATGGCGCGGATGCTCTGCTCGCGGCAGAGGGTTTCCACCCGGTCGATCAGCATCCCGCCGATGCCGGATTTCGTAATCGCGCTGCACACGCCGAACCGCGAAAGATACGCAATGCTGCCCAGCATCTCCACGCGCACCGACCCGACCGGTACGCCGTCCACCAGCCCGACGAGCACGGTCTTGTGGCGGATGTCTCGCTGAATGTCGTCCTCCGTCTCACTCAAGGCCTGAACATGGCCCTTCATCCCCAGGTCGTTTTCGTATTTGTGAAAAGCGTCCTGCATGATCTCGCGGATGGCGCCCGCGTCGGCTTCCGTCGCTTCCCGAATCTCCACTTCCATCTTTGTTTCCTCCTTTCCGTCGCTTTAGAAACCCTTGCGTTACATCTTGCCCATCAGCATCGCCAGCACGGCCTTTTGCGCGTGCAGACGGTTTTCGGCCTCGTCAAACACCACGGACTGCGCGCCGTCCATCACCTCGTCGGTCACTTCGCTGCCGCGGTGCGCGGGCAGGCAGTGCATGAAAATCGCATCCTCCTTGGCCAGGCTCATCACCTGCGCGTTGACCTGATAGGCGGCAAAATCCCGCGCGCGCTTTTCGGTTTCCGCTTCCATGCCCATCGACGCCCAAACGTCGGTATAGACCGCATCCGCGCCGTGCAGCGCTTCGGCAATATCGGTAGTCATCGTCACCGTCGATCCGCTGGCCACGGCGTTGCGCTTGGCCCAGACGACGTATTTTTCCTGCGGCGCATAGTCTGCGGGGGTGGCGATGGCAATATCCACGCCCAGCTTGGAGCAGATGATCATCAGGCTGTTGGCCATGTTGTTGCCGTCGCCGACAAAGGCGAGCTTCTTTCCCTTGAAGCCGCCCTTGTGCTCGTAGAGCGTCAGCAGGTCGGCCAGCACCTGGCAGGGATGGTAATCGTCGGTCAAGCCGTTGATGACGGGAATGGAGCCGTATTTTGCCAGCCCCTCCACATCGCTCTGCTGGAAGGTGCGGATCATGATACCGTCCACAAACCGGCTAAGCACATGCGCCACGTCGTAAACCGATTCGCGCGTGCCGATGCCGATCTCCGCGGCGGTGATGAACATCGCATGGCCGCCCAGCTGCTCGATGCCCGCCTCGAAGGAGACGCGGGTGCGCATCGAGGGCTTGGTGAAGATCAGGGCGATGTTCTTGCCCTTGAGGATGTTCGTCTGATCGACGCCCATTTTGCGCTGAAGCTTGAGCTTTGCCGCAAGCGAGAGCAGCTGCATGATTTCATCAGGAGTATAATCCTGCAAGCACAGCAGATGCTGCTGCGAAAACTTTGCCTGAGCCGTATAAGAAAAAAGATCCATTTGCTTTATCCTCCCGTTTTTTCAGAGCAGTTCGTCCAGCGCCGCGACAAACGCATCACAATCGCTCTTTTCGATGATCAGCGGCGGCAGCAGACGCAGCACGTTGCCCGCTGCGGTTCCCGCAACAAATCCCTTTTGCAGGAGCTTGCCGACGATTTCGCCCGCCTGCACACCGTTCAGTTCCACGCCGATCAGCAGCCCCGCGCCGCGCACATCGGAAATCGCGTCCTTTACGCCTTGCAGAGTTTTGAGTTGCTGCATGAAGTATTCTCCGGTTTCCGCGGCCTTCTGCGGAATGTTTTCACTGAGCATGGTGTTCATCACCGCGCAGCCGGCCGCGCAGGCCAGCGCGTTTCCGCCGAAAGTCGAACCATGGTCGCCGGGGCGGAAAGCTTCAGCGATCTCGCCCTTGGCCAGCACCGCGCCGATCGGCATGCCGTTGCCCAGCGCCTTGGCAGAGGATGCGATATCCGGCTCGATGCCGTAAAGCTCGTGGGCGAAAAGCTTGCCGCAGCGGCCCATGCCGGTCTGCACCTCGTCGATGATGAGCAGAATGCCCAGCTCGTCGCACAGCGCGCGCACGCCCTTGATGTAGCTCTCGTCGCCCACAATCACGCCTCCTTCGGCCTGAATGACCTCCAGCATCACCGCGGCGGTGTGCGGCGTGACGGCGTTCCGGATTGCCTGCAAATCGTTAAACGGCACGTTGACGATGCCCTGGGGCAGCAGGGGCTTATAGGGCTTCTGGTATTTCTGCTGGCCGGTGGCCGCAATGGTGGCGATGGTTCTGCCGTGGAAGGAGTTGGACGCGGTGATGATCTCCCAGCGCTCCTCGCCCTTTTCGTAAAAATACTTGCAGGCGAGCTTGATGCAGCCCTCGTTAGCCTCCGCGCCGCTGTTGCCGAAGAACACCTTGTCCGCAAAGCTGTTTTCCACCAGCAGCTGCGCCAGCTTTGCCTGGGTCTCAACATAATAGAGGTTCGATGTATGGCAAATCTTCTGCACCTGCTCGACCATCGCACTTGTCACGGCGGGATGCGCATAGCCCAGCGAGTTCGTGGCGATGCCGGCGAAGAAATCGGTGTAGGCCTTGCCCTCGGTATCGTAGAGGGTTACGCCCTTGCCGTGGTCAAACGCCACGGGCTGGCGCTGCCCGAAGGTATTCATGTAGTATTTCTGATCCAGTGCGCGGATCTCGTCCAGCTTCATGGCGATTGCTCCTCTCGTTGGGCTCAGTCGGCGTGAACCATGGTGCCGATGCCCTTGTCGGTGAAGATTTCCAGCAAAATGGGATGCGGAATGGTGCCGTCCAGGATGTGGACGCGCTTGACGCCCTGCTCGATGGCGCGGACGCAGCCCTGCACCTTGGGAATCATGCCGCCGGTGATCACGCCGGAGGAGATCAGCTCGTTGATCTCGGAAACCGAGATCGAAGAAATCAGCGTGCTGGAATCCTTGGCGTTCAGGCGGATGCCGTCCACATCGGTCAGGAACATCAACTTTTCGGCCTTGAGCGCCGAGGCGATTTCGCTGGCGGCAGTATCGGCGTTGATATTATAGCTCTTGCCGTCCCGATCCACGCCGACCGGCGCGATAACGGGAATGTATTCGTCCATGGAGAGCAGCTCCAGGAGCTTGACGTTCACTCCGACGATATTGCCGACGAAGCCCAGATCCACACCGTCCTTGGTCAGGGGCTTTTTGACGACGGTGAGCAGCCCTGCATCCTTGCCGCACAGGCCGATGGCCTTGCCGCCGAGCTTTCCCAGCCGGGAAACAATGTTCTTGTTGAGCTTGCCCGCCAGCACCATCTGCACGACCTCCATGGTCGCCTCATCGGTGATGCGCAGACCGTTGTGGAATTCGGACTTGACGTCCATCTTCTGCAGCGCGGCGTTGATGTCGGGTCCGCCGCCGTGGACGAGGATGGGATTCACGCCGACATATTTAAGGAGTGTCACGTCCTGCAAAATCTTGTTGGTCAGGTCCTCGTCCACCATCGCGTTGCCGCCGTATTTGATCACGACGGTCTTGCCCGCAAGCCGCTGGATATAGGGCAGGGCCTCGATCAATATATTGGCCTTTTCAATCAGCACTTCGTTATACATCGGATCATTCCTCACAAATTCCATCGTCTTTTGTTTACAGGTACATGCCCGCCATGGGCAGCCCCGCCGTCTCCTTCAAATTAAACATCAGGTTCATATTCTGGATTGCCTGTCCGCCCGCGCCCTTGACGAGGTTGTCGATCACCGAGCAGACCACGATTCTGCCCAGCCGCTCATCAAACACAAAGCCGATGGCGCATCGGTTAGACCCGACGACATGCTTGATCTCCGGCAGCGTGCCCGCCGGAAGCACCGTGACGAATGGCTCGTTTTCGTAGGCCTTCTGATAGGCTTTCGCAATGTCCTCCGCCGTTGTGCCGGGAAGCGCATTCAGATACAACGTTGCGAAGATGCCTCGCTTCAATGGCACGAGATGAGGTGTAAAGCTGACGAGAATTTCGCTGCCCGCCGCCTTGCTCAGCTCCTGTTCAATTTCGGAGGTATGGCGGTGCTTGGCAACGTTATATGCCTTCATGCTCTCGTCCACCTCGCAAAAGTGGGTGTTGGCGCTGGCCTTTGCGCCCGCACCGGTTACACCGGATTTTGCGTCGATGATAATATTTTTCTTTTCAGCCAGCCCCGCGTCCAGCAGCGGCGCGGCGGCAAGGATTGAGCAGGTAGTGTAGCAGCCGGGGTTGCCGATGAGCCTGGCCGTCTTGATTTCGGCTTTGTGCCGCTCCGGCAGGCCGTAGACCGAAACCTTCAGCAGATCCGGCCGGGCGTGCGTCGTGCCGTACCACTTTTCGTACACCTGCACGTCGTCGTAGCGGAAATCGCCCGACAGGTCGATGATGCTCGCGCCTGCGTCGTAGAGCGCAGGGATCACCGTGCCCGATGCGCCGTGCGGAAGCGAGGTGAAGATCACGTCACTCTCCTTTGCATACGTTTCCACATCCAGGGCAGCCAGCTTTTTTTCGAGTGTTCCCTTCAAAGAGGGATAGAGATCGCTGATCTCTTCTCCCTCATGGGACTGAGAGGATAAATATGCAATCTCGACGTCGGGGTGCCCGGCGAGCAGTCGGACCAATTCCACGCCTGCATAGCCGGTTGCGCCGATGACAGATGCCTTAATCATGATTCCGTTCCTCCCTGTTCTGAAAGAATATGCGTTATTATACATTGTATATGAATAAAAATGCAATACGTTTTTCACCATTTTTTGTTAAACAGACGTAAAAAAACGGCTCCCACCGTTTTATATCGGTAGGAGCCGTTTTTGCGTCCGCTATGTTTTTTTAGAAGGGATTGCCCGCATCGGTCTGATCGAGACCAAAGAAGGTCAGCGCGCGCTGGATCGTCATGTCCCAAAAACGCCATTCGTGCTTATATCCGTCAAATTCCTCGAACTTCGCGTCAAAACCAATTTCTGCCGCGTGTTTTTTGAAGATGTTGTAGGATTCATACAGGAAATCGTCTTTGCCGACAGCGAAATAGAAGCGAGGCAGTGCGGGGTCCTTGGCGTGCTTGTCGAGGATACCCCAGGTATTTTCGTACGAATTGAGATAGGCTTCCAGTCCGCCGCGGTTCTCGATCATACCGCGGGTGCGGTCGCCCAACGTATCGCCGCTGTCGTAACCCACGCGGAAGGGGCAGCAGGACAGCACCGCCGCCGCGGCAAACTTCTCGGGATGATTCAGCGCATAAACCAGCGTACCGCTGCCGCCCATCGAAAGACCCGCAATGAAGTTGTCCTCGCGCTTATCGGACGCCGGGAACCAGTTGTAGATCAGCGGCATCAGCTCTTCGGTCAGGTAGTCATACATATTGTAGCCGATGGAGAAGTGCTCCCAGTTGGCGTAATTGGCGTTCAAGCCGCTGGGCATGACCACGATCAGATCCTTTTCGCAGGCATACAGTTCGATGTTGCTCTTGCGGATCCAGTCGCTGTGGTCGCCGAAGGTGCCGTGCAGCAGCCAAAGCACCTTGTACTTTCTGCCGCTGCCGTAAAACTCGGCGGGCGTTTTGTCGCGAGGCATGTCGGGCAGGATGATGGAGATTTCGTGGTTGTTGTTCAGATACCGGCTCTCAAAGTTCATCTGTACCAGTGCCATAAAGCTTGATCCTCCGTCTTTCTATTTGTACTCAGAAGGGATTTCCCGCGTCGGTCTGATCCAGGCCGAAAAAGGTCAGCGCACGCTGAATGGCCATATCCCAGAAACGCCATTCGTGCTTGTAACCGTCGAATTCTTCGAACGTCGCGTCAAAACCGATCTCCTCCGCGTGCTTTTTGAAGTGCTTGAAATGCTCATAGAGGAAGTCGTTTTTGCCCATAGCGAAATAGAATCGGGGCAGCGCGGGGTCGCCCGCGCGCTCGTCTACAATGCGCCAGGTGTTTTCATACGAAGCAAGATACTCATCCAACCCGCCGCGGTTGTCGATGCTGCCCTGCGTGCGCGCGCCAAGGGACGGCGCATTCGGGTCGGCAATGTTGAACGGGCAGCTGGAAAGCACCGCCGCGGCGGCGAACTTTTCCGGGTGGTTCAGCGCATAAACCAGCGTTCCCCGGCCGCCCATCGAAAGACCGGCGATGAAATTGTCCTCGCGTTTGTCCGATGCCGGGAACCAGTTGTAGACCAGCGGCATCAGCTCTTCGGTCAGGTAGTGATACATATCAAAACCAATGGAGAACTTCGCCCACTCGGCATAGTTGGAGTTCAGCGCACTGGGCATGACCACGATCAGATCCTTTTCGCAGGCGTAAAGCTCGATGTTGCTTTTGCGGATCCAATCGGTGTGGTCGCCGAAGGTGCCGTGCAAAAGCCAGAGCACCTTGTACTTTTTGCCGCTGCCGTAAAACTCGGCGGGCGTTTTGTCGCGGGGCATGTCGGGCAATATGATGGAGATTTCGTGGTTGTTGTTGAGATACCGGCTCTCAAAATTCATCTGTACCAGCGCCATGTTCTGTCCCTCCGTATGCTCTTTTTTTATTTATACAAACCTTTAGTGCTTGCCCTGTCCGTAGTAGGCGTCCTTGCCGTGCTTGCGCAGATAGTGCTTGTCGAGCAGCTCCTGCTGCATGGGCGGAATATCGCGGTCCATCAGCTGGTTCTGCCAGGCCATGCAGGCCAGCTCTTCCAGCACCACCGCGTTATAGACCGCGTCCGCCGGGCTCTTCCCCCAGACGAACGGGCCGTGGCTGTGCACCAGCGCCGCAGGGATCGCGTCCGGGTCCTTGCCTTCAAAGGTTTCGACGATGACCTTGCCGGTTTCGCGCTCGTAGTGGCCGGGCACGCCGCCGATCTCTTCGGGCGTCATTTTGCGCGTACAGGGAATCGCGCCGTAGAAATAATCGCCGTGGGTCGTGCCCAGTGCGGGGATATCGCGCCCCGCCTGCGCGTAGATCGTCGCCCAGCGGCTGTGCGTATGCACCACGCCGCCGATGTTCGGGAACTTGTTGTAGAGTTCGAGGTGCGTTTCGGTGTCAGACGAAGGATTCAGATCGCCTTCCACCCGCGCGCCGGTCTTGAGATCCACCACCACCATGTCCTCCGGCTTCATGGTTTCGTAGTCCACGCCGGAGGGCTTGATGACCATCAGGCCCTTTTCACGATCCACGCCGGAGACATTGCCCCAGGTAAACACCACAAGGCCGTGCTTCGGCAGCTGCATATTGGCCTCATAGACCGCTTCTTTCAGCTTTTTCAGCATACGTTTTTCTCCTTTTGCTTACAGCTCTTCGGTCGCGATGCGCTCCACGGCAAGCCCTGCCTTGAAGGCGCGGATGTATTCCCCAAAGCCCTTGACGCCTTCTGCATCCGGAAGCGCCTGAATCGACTCGCTGCCGGCAAAGACGCGCTCGGAGAGATACTTTTCCAGGCTCAGGCCGGTTTCATCCGCCATATAGGCTGCCAGCAGCGCCATGCCCCAGGGGCCGCCCTCGCCTGCGGTTTTCATCACATTGACGGGGACGTTCAGCGCGTCCGCCATCACCTGACGGCCGGAAGAGCCGGTCTTAAAGAAACCGCCGTGGCCATTGATGGAGTCAAGCTGCACGCCTTCGTCCACGGTGAGCTTATCCATGCCCATCTTCAGCGTGGCAACCGCGGCATAGAGCTGCATGCGCGCGAAGTTTTCAAACGTGAGCTTCGCTTCCGGCGTACGCACCATCAACGGACGGCCCTGTTCCAGCTGCGCCACCGGCTCGCCGGAAAGATAGGGCACCGTCACCAGCCCGCCGCAGTCCGCCGCACCCTCCAGCGCCTTGCCGAAAATCGCGCCGTAGATATCGTTCATCGAAAGGTTCGCGCCCGCCGCCTTGGCAAAGCCCGCAAACACCTCCGCCCAGGCGTTGATCTCGTTGGTGCAGTTGTTGCAGTGCACCATCGCCACCGGCGCGCCGGAGGGCGTGGTCACCATGTCGATCTCGGGATGCACCGCCTTGAGCTCCTTTTCCAGCACGGCCATGGCAAACACGCTCGTGCCCGCGCTGACATTGCCGGTGCGGGGCGCGACGGCGTTGGTCGCCACCATGCCGGTGCCCGCATCACCCTCTGGCGGGCAGAACAGCACGCCCGCTTCGATTTCACCGTCGGGATCGAGCAGCTTCGCGCCCTCGTCAGTCAGCTTGCCCGCGTGAGCGCCCGCGCCGAGTATCTTGGGCAGCAGGCCGCGCAGCGCCCAGTCATAGCCCATACTCTGCCTGCGCTGCTCAAAGAGCGCCAGCATCTTTTCGTTATAATCGTTCTTTTCGCTGTCAATGGGGAACACGCCCGACGCGTCACCCACGCCCAGCACAAATTCGCCCGTCAGCTTCCAATGGACGTAGCCCGCCAGTGTCGTCAGATACGCCGCATCCTTGACATGCGCTTCGCCGTCCAGCATCGCCTGATACAGGTGCGCGATGCTCCATCTCTGCGGGATGTTGAAGCCGAAAAGCCCGGTCAGCTCCTCCGCGGCGCGCGCGGTAGTGGTATTGCGCCAGGTGCGGAAGGGCGCCAGCAGCTTGCCCTCTTTGTCAAAGGCAAGATAGCCGTGCATCATCGCGGAAACGCCCATCGCGCGCAGCTTGGTCAGCTTTGCGCCATACTGCTTTTCCACATCATGCTTGAGGTCGCGGATCGCGGCCTGCACGCCCGTCCAGACCTCGTCCAGGCCGTAGGTCCAATAGCCGCCCTCATAGCGGTTTTCCCAGCCGTAGCTGCCGGAGGCAATGGGCGAAAAGTCCTCCCCGATCAGCGTCGCTTTGATGCGCGTCGAGCCGAGCTCCAATCCCAGCACAGCCTTGCCCGATGCAATCCATTCCTTTTTATCCATTTAAATTCCCCTTTCCCCCGCCTCGCAGGGTCGGTCTATTGCTTTCTATTTCATTGTAACACAGCCCGAAGGAAAATGAAAATGCCAATTTACAGCGCGTCCTTTGGGCGCATAGTCAGCGCGATGCGCTTTTTCTGCTGATCGACGCTCAGCACGCGCACCTTGACCACATCGCCCACGCGCACCGCCTGCGACGGATGACTCACACGCGTCGGGAACTGGCTGACGTGCACCAGCCCGTCCTCATGCACGCCGATGTCCACAAACGCGCCAAAATCCACCACATTGCGCACCGTGCCGGTCAATTCCATCCCCTCCTGCAAATCCGCCATGGACAGCACATCCCGGCGCAGCACGGGCTGCGGCAGATCGTCGCGCAGGTCGCGGCCGGGGCGCTCCAGCTCCGCCGCAATGTCGCGCAGCGTGGGTTCGCCCACGGCAAGCTCCGCCGAAAGCGCCGCAAAGCCCTTTTCCTCCGCCGCCTTCAGAATGCCGGGCACGGAGCCGTTCTTCTGCACCTTTTTCCGGCAGCCACAGGCCGTAAGCAGCGCGCCCGCCGCCGCATAGCTCTCCGGGTGAATGGCCGTGCCGTCCAGCGGCTCCTCACCGCCCACGATGCGCAGGAAGCCTGCGCACTGCTCAAAGGTCTTTTTGCCCAGTTTCGGCACCTTCAGCAACTCTCTGCGGCTGCGGAAAGGGCCGTTTTCCTCTCGATAGGATACAATTCCGCGCGACACAGCGGTGCTCAACCCCGAAACGCGGCTGAGCAGCTCGCAAGAGGCGGTGTTCAAATCCACGCCCACGGCATTGACGCAGTCCTCCACCACGCCGTCCAGCGCCTGTCCCAGGCGCTTCTGCGGCATATCGTGCTGATACTGCCCCACACCGATGGCCTTGGGATCGATCTTGATCAGCTCCGCAAGGGGATCCTGTAAGCGCCGCGCGATGGACACCGCCGAGCGCAGGGATACGTCGTACTGCGGGAATTCTGCCGCAGCCAGCGGCGAGGCTGAATAAACCGACGCGCCCGCCTCGCTCACCATCACATAGCCGATGTCCCCGCCCAGCTTTTCGATCAGCCCGCAGACGAACTGCTCCGCCTCGCGGGAAGCCGTGCCGTTGCCGATGGCGATGGCCGTAACCCCGTGCCTGCGGATCAGTGCGGTCAGCGTGCGCTCCGCATCCTCGATGCGCTTCTGCGGCGGCGTGGGATAGACCACGGCGGTATCGAGCACCTTGCCGGTGTGGTCAACCACGGCGATTTTGCAGCCGGTGCGGTAGGCCGGGTCCAGCCCCAGCGTGACGCGCCCGCGCATCGGCGGTTGAAGCAGCAGCGCGCGCAGGTTGGACGCAAAGACGGAAATCGCCTGTTCCTGCGCGCTTTCGGTCAAATCATTGCGCAGCTCGCGTTCGAGCGAAGGCATCATCAGGCGGCCAAATGCGTCGTCGCAGGCATTGCCCACGAGCTGGGCGCTGGGGTTGCTCGCCTTAACGAACCGGCGGCGCAGAAGGCCCTCCATCCTTCCGTCGTCCGCCTCGACCGAAACGCGCAGAAAGCCCTCCTTTTCTCCGCGGTTGATGGCCAGCGCGCGGTGCGCAGGCACCCTTGCCAGCGGCTCCGTTCGGCCGTAATACATCGTATAGACCGATTGCTTTTCCGGATCGGCCGCTTCGGTATGCAGCACGGCGGTGCGCTGCAAGACCTCGCGCAGCTGCTTTCTCGCCGCTGCATCGTCGGAGATCTCCTCCGCCAGAATATCGAGTGCGCCGCTGAGCGCCGCGTCCTCGTCCATTTCATCCGTTACATAATTTTTTGCCCAGAACTTCGGGTTGCCCAGCGTCTGCTCCTTGATGGATTCCGCCAGCTGCGACAAACCCTTTTCCCGTGCAATGGCGGCCCGCGTGCGGCGCTTTGGGCGATAGGGGCGGTAGATATCCTCCGCTTCGGTCAGCGTTTTCGCCGCATCCAGCGCTTTTTGCAACTCTGCGCTCAGCACCCCCTGCTCGCCCAGTGCCTTGGCGATTTCGCCCTTGCGTTCTTCCAGCTGACGCAGATATTCCAATCTCTCGCTCAACAGGCGCAGCACCTGGTCATCCATGGAACCCGTGCGCTCCTTGCGGTAGCGCGCAATAAACGGAATGGTGCATCCCTCATCAATCAGCTCTACGACATTTTTGACATTTTCCGGCTTCAGGTGCATTTCCTGCGCCAGCATTTCCACAATATTCAAAGCGAATCCCCTCCGCGACTGTTTTCCAAACTATTGTAGCGCAATCCGCATGAAAAATCCAGCGTCGGGCAAGCTAGCCCCGACGGGAGGGAGAATCGGAATGCGCCTACTCAAGCTACTTCTTGCAGCGGTTTTGCTGGCCGGAGCAGGCTATTTGCTCTGGCTGCGCGTGATCCGTCCGCGCTTGCCGCGCCCCGTCATGCACGACGCGGTGCTGATTGAACAAACCACACCGCACAAGGAGGAATTTAGTTTATGAAACAGCAAAAAACGCCGGCCCAACAGGAATATGACCGGCTGGTCAAACAGGTTTCCCCGCGCAGCGAGGTTTTCGGCGCGCTGATCAAGGCTTTTGTCGTGGGCGGTCTGATCTGCTGCCTGGGGCAGGGCCTCAACGATATCGGTGAGCATCTTCTTTTGCTGGACAAAGCGTCCGAATCAACGCTGACCTCCACGGCGCTGATCTTTCTCTCCGCGCTGCTGACGGGGCTGGGCGTTTATGACAAGCTCGGTCAGTTCGCGGGGGCGGGATCGATCGTGCCCATCACAGGCTTTGCCAACTCCATCGTCTCGCCTGCCATGGAATTCAAACGCGAGGGCTTTGTGCTCGGCGTCGGCGCGAAGATGTTTGTCGTGGCGGGGCCTGTGCTGGTTTACGGCATTGCTTCCTCGGTGATTTACGGCGTGATTTACTTTATCTTGCAAAGCATGGGGGGCAATTAAGCATGGATAGATCAGGCAAAAAGCGCGGCGCGCACAGCTATGTTCTCCCTTCGCGGCCGAGGATACGGAGCTATGCGTCCATCGCGGGGCAAAAGGAAGCATCCGGCCCGCTGGGACACACCTTTGACGAGACGTTTGCGGACGATACGCTGGGGCAAAAGAGTTGGGAGCGCGCCGAGGCCAAAATGCTGGAACGCGCAGCCGATCTCGCTCTTTCCAAAGCAAAGGTCTATGCCGACGGCGTGGATGTGTTCCTGGGCGGCGATCTGCTCAATCAGATCGTCTCGTCGGGCTATACGGCGCGCCAGCTCGGCATCCCGTTTCTGGGGCTTTACGGCGCGTGCTCCACGATGGCGGAGTCACTGCTGCTGGGCGCAATGCTCATCGACGGCGGCTTTGCGGATACGGCGCTCTGCGCAACCTGTTCGCACTTTTCCACGGCGGAGCGACAGTATCGCTTTCCGCTGGAGCTGGGCAATCAGCGCACGCCCACGGCGCAATGGACGGTCACGGGCGCGGGCGCGACGCTGCTGGGACGGGAAAGCCCGCTCCCGCTCTGCATCGAATCGGTCACGATCGGCAGCGTATGGGATTTAAAGCAGACCGACGCGAACAACATGGGCGCGGCCATGGCTCCGGCGGCGATGCAGACGCTCAAATCCCATCTGGACGACCTGCACCGCATCCCGGAGGACTACGACCTGATCGTCACCGGCGATCTGGGGCGCGTGGGCTACGACCTGATGAAGCTGCTCTGCCGCAAGGAGGGCATCGAGCTGGATCAGCGCTACATCGACTGCGGGTGCGAAATCTTCGATGTTTCGCAGGACGTACATTCCGGCGGCAGCGGCTGCGGCTGCTCCGCCGTGAGCCTGAACGGCTGGCTGCTCGGGCGGATGCTCAAGGGCGAGATTCGCAAAATGCTGTTCCTGGCCACGGGCGCACTGATGTCGCCCACGATGAGTCAGCAGGGCGAAAGCATACCGGGCGTGGCGCACGCGGTGAGTCTGGAGGTAACGCCATGACGATGTATCTCAGAGCTTTTCTGATCGGCGGACTGATCTGTATGATCGGTCAGTTACTGCTTCTGTTTACCAACCTGACCTCGGCACGCATCCTGGTGTTCTTCGTCACCGCCGGCGTGGTGCTGACCGCATTGGGGCTTTACGCGCCGCTGGTGCAATGGGCAGGAGCGGGCGCAACAGTGCCGCTGACGGGTTTCGGTTACTCACTGGCGATGGGGACGCAGAAGGCCGTGCAGCAAAACGGGCTGCTCGGCGCGCTGACCGGCGGCGTAACCGCAACAGCAGGCGGCATCGCAGCCGCCGTGACCTTCGGGTATCTGGCCAGCGTACTCTTTACCCCCAGAACCAAATCCTGAAAAAACCGCCCACGGCAGAAGAAAAGTTCTGCCGTGGGCGGTTTTTTGATTCATTTTTGCTTGGGTCTTGCATTTCTCATGCGGCACAGCGACCAATCCAGCGTGGAGGACCGGATGCGCTCCGCGATATCCCAGAGCGAATCCGTAAAGCGCAGCTCCACCTCGCGGCGCGCCAGTTCCGCCGGAATGTCGTCGACTACGATGCGGCGGATCGGAACCTGCATCGACGTTGCGATGTAGTACCCGGCCGCGCTGTCCTGAAGGATGAAGCCCGCCGGATCGAACTCATACAGATAGAGCGTCGTGCTGCGCAAGGCGTTCAGCCAGCCGTGTTCCAGAATCAGCGCGTGAGTAGCGTTTTTCGAGGTGAAAAAGTGCTCCCTATCCTCCGTTGTCGTGTCTTCACGGACGGAATAGGCCACGCGCGGACAATCCCGCGGCGCTAGAAAGTTGGGCAGATGCTTTTCGTCTATCGCCCACACCAGACCGATTTTGGGATCAAGATCAACCCGCGTCGGCCTGCGCGGCTCAAAGCGCCGAATGTCCGCTTCCTCGCTGACGTGAAACAGGCGCATGGTTCTATTCCCCTGCGATCATGCTGCGCAGCTGCTTCATGCCTTCGATGAACTGCACGTCGTTTTCCTCGGTGCGCAGCAGCGGATTGCTCTTGAGCTCTTCGGGCTGCTCGACGACGATATCCGGCTCCAAGCCTTCGCCGTGCCAGTTGCGACCCAGCGGCGAATAAGCGCGCACCGTCGTCAGGTGCAGGCCGGAACCATCCTCCGCAACGGTATAGGTGCTCTGTCCGATCGCCTTGCCGAAGGTCGTGGTGCCCATAATGGTGGCCGCCTTATAGTCCTGCAAGGCCGCGATGAGCACCTCCGAAGCGGAAGCGGTATTCTCGTCGCAGAGCACCACCATGGGCAGGCCGACTTTATAGGCGTTAGAACGATACTCCTGACGGTTGCCGTCGTGATCCTCGGTATAGAAGATCAATCCTTCGGGCAGGAGCAAATCCGCAATGGGCTGGAGGATGTTGTCCCCGCCGCCGCCGTTGCCGCGCAGGTCGAGCAAAATGCCCTTGCAGTCGTTTTTCTGGCCGAACTTGATGGCTTCCTCAAACGCTTTGTCCGCATTGGTGTTAAATGCCGACAGCGTGATCTTCAAGATGCCGTCGTCCGTGAGCTTGTATTCCACATCCACGACATCCACGGAGCGGCGCGTCAGGGTGACCTCCACCTTTTCCTCGCCGCGCAGCACCGTCAGGGTCACGTCCGTGCCCTCGTCGCCGCGCACCATGGAGGTGACGCTGGTGGTATCCATGCCCTGAATCTCCGTGCCGTTGACGGCGTAGAGCTTATCGCCCACCTGCAAGTCGGATTCGCTCGCCGGGCTGTTGGGATAGATGCGCGTGAGCACCATCCATCCTTCCGTAGGATCGGTGGTAAAGGTTGCGCCAATGCCGACATATTTGCCGGAATCGCTTTCGTTCATGGATTCCATCGCCTCCGGCGACATATAGAAGGAATACGGATCGCCCAGCAGCGCCACCATGCCGGCGGCCGCATTGTCGATCAGCGTGTCCTCATCTACATCCTCCATGACGTATCGCCCCTCGATCAGCGTCATGATATTGGATATTTTTGTATATTTCTGCAGCGTAGCGTATTCGTCACGGGAAATCGTGACCGTGTCGCCCTGATCCACCCGCGCTGCCGAAACAGCCAGCAGCGTAGCGCCCGAAGCAATCATCCCCGTTACCAGCACCAGCACCAGCGTATAGACGATGATGGGCAGCGCTTTTTTCATTATTTCAACCTCCGCATCTTAATAAAATAGGGAAACGGCGTGCAGCCGCTCCCCTGTATTTTACAGCGAATCACACATTTTGTCCATCCTTTAAGCCGGACGCGGGTTTTCATTGACACGCCCGAGCATCCGCAGGAGCTTGAAGGTAATCGCGTCGTCAAAGGCGCGCAGATCCAGCCCCGTGGCGCGCTGAACTTTGTCCAAGCGATAAACCAATGTATTGCGGTGGATATAAAGCTGCCGTGCAGCCTCCGAAACGTTCAGATGACACTCAAAGAACTTATCAATGGTCTGAACCATTTCTTCATTGAACACGCGGGCGTTGCGCTTGCTGAACAGCGCATCATAATACCGCTGCGCAATCTGCGGCGGTATTTCGCAGATAAAGCGTTCCAGCAGCAGGCTGCGGAAAGCATAAACGCGCTTGCCCGGACGGTAAACCCGGCCGATTTCCATTGCACTGCGCGCCTCGCCCAGCGATTTGGCCATCTGCGTCAAACTGAGCTCCGTTTCCCCGATGCCTGCCGTGATGCGACCGCCCGTCACCTCACGCGCGGTATCGAGCACTGCGAGCACCAGTTCTTCCAGCTCATCGTGGTTGGAACCGTCCATCGCGCGCAGCAGCGCCACACTGTTGCGGTCCAGGCGCACCACAAGGTCGCTGTTGGAACCGGAGAACACTTCGTGCAGCGTCTCTTCCACCGCGCGGGCATCGCCCTCGCAATAGAAGAACACCGCGCAGCGGGCACGATCCATTTCCAAGCCATGCTCGGCAGCAAGGGTTTCCAGCTCCGTGCCATTCAAGCCGTCCAACAGCACGCGGCGCAGTACCTCGTCCCGATCCATGCCGTGATCCAGATTTCCCGCCATCGCCCTGAGCAAAATCCCCGCCATATTCAGGATCTGATCACAGTTGGGCACATAATTGGGCGCGCCCACCACCATTCCCTTCAAATTATCCAGCCGCAGATAGCACATCGATCCCATCCGCGCAATGCCTTCGGCAAAGTCGAGATGGGGAATTTCTTCCTCGCGCACGCCCTGTTCGCTCGGCGGGTAAAGCTGCTCTCCCGTCGCCGTGTAGACCGAAAGCGGCAGCCCCACGGCGGAAAAAGCGGTTTCTATCTGCGAAAAAAAGCGTTTATCGATTCTCATGAATGCCTCACTTTTAGGAAAAAAGGTCGCCTTGACAGAGCGGCTGCCAAGGCGACCTGAGGTTTATAACTTAGCGATTGAGGATAGAGGCCTCGGTGTCCACATCGAAGAAGTGCAGACGGTTGGCGTCGATCGCGATCTTGATGCGGTCGCCGGCTCTGGAGGTAGAACGAGCGTCGACACGAGCGATGAAGTTGATGCCGCTGTCCACAGTCTTGAGGTAGAGGTAGGTCTCGGAGCCCATCAGCTCGACAACTTCAACGTCAGCGTCGATGATGGAATCGGGAGAATTCTGCAGGAAGAGCTCTTCGTCGTGCAGGTTCTCGGGACGGATACCCATCTTGACGGTCTTGCCGACGTAAGAAGGATCGACCAGCTTCTTGATCTTGCCTTCGGGAACCTTGATGACGTTCTCGCCGAACACAGCCATAACGTCCTCGCCGCGGCGCTCAAGCTTCACGTCGAAGAAGTTCATCTGGGGAGATCCGATGAAGCCCGCAACAAACAGGTTGCTCGGATAGTCGAACACGTTCTGGGGAGTATCGACCTGCTGGATGAAGCCATCCTTCATGACAACGATACGGGTACCCATGGTCAGAGCCTCGGTCTGGTCGTGGGTAACGTAGATGAAGGTGGTCTGCAGACGATGATGCAGCTTGGTGATCTCGGTACGCATCTGAACGCGGAGCTTAGCATCCAGGTTGGACAGAGGTTCGTCCATCAGGAAGACCTTGGGCTCACGAACGATAGCACGTCCCAGAGCAACACGCTGGCGCTGACCACCGGACAGAGCCTTGGGCTTACGGGTGAGCAGATGCTCGATATCGAGGATCTTGGCGGCTTCCTTAACGCGGCGATCGATCTCCGCCTTGGGGGTCTTACGCAGCTTCAGGCCGAAGGCCATGTTGTCGTAAATGGTCATGTGAGGATACAGAGCGTAGTTCTGGAAAACCATCGCGATATCGCGATCCTTGGGGGCCACATCATTGACCAGCTTGTCGCCGATGTACAGTTCGCCGTCGGAAATCTCTTCCAGACCGGCGACCATGCGCAGGGTGGTGGACTTACCGCAACCGGAAGGTCCGACAAGAACGATGAACTCCTTGTCTTCGATCTCCAGAGTAAAGTCAGATACTGCGGTCACGCCGCCAGCGTAGATCTTATAAATGTGCTGCAAGGAAAGGCTTGCCATATGAACTACCTCCTACTTTGTTTCAAGAGCCGCAACGCTCTTCTTTATTCACTACAGTCATTATATATGTTATGATTAAATTAATCCACTGTTTTTTTGCACAAAAATGCGCCTCGTTTTTTTTGCACTGCTTCCTAGATTTTTTTGTGATTTCGCAATACGGTACATTTCTTTCTTTTATATTACAGTTGCGTTACATTTGGCGCATTGCCGTCACCGGCGGGACCGCCGCCGCGCGCATGGCGGGGCGTATACCGCTGACCGCACCGACGCCGCAGGAAAAGCCCACCGCCAGCAGCGCCGCCCAGCCCTGCACGGGTGCGGGCACGCCCACAATGCTCTCCCCCGCATATGTGAGCAAAAAGCCCATCGCGCTGCCCGCCGCCGCGCCCAACGCACCGTAGAGCGCCGCCTCGCAGAAGAATTGCGCAAAGATCTCCCGGTCGCGTGCGCCCAGCGCCTTGCGGATGCCGATCTCCCGCCGCCGCTCACGCACCGAGGTCAGCATCACATTCATCACGCCCACGCCGCCGGTCATCATGCAGATTGCCCCCACGACGGTCAGCACCGTCGTTACAATAGAAAGAATCCTTTCGGACGATTCGATCTGCTCCGCCATGGAGGACACGGTAAAGCTGTCCCCCGCCGGATGAAGAGCCTGAAGCGCCGCCTTGGTCAGTGAAGCAGTGTAGCCAACGTCCGCTCCCGGCGCGCGCAGCACGATTTCATCCGCGCCGCTTCGCCCCGTGCTCTGCCGCCACACGCCTGCGGGCAGATAGGCCTTGGGCTTGCCGTCTCCGGCAAAATAAGGGGAAGAATAGGTTTCCAGCACGCCCACGACCGTGCAGCGCACGCCGCCCGCCGTGACGCTCCGCCCCAACGGATCGCTCTGCCCGAACAACGCCTCCGCCAGCGTATCTTCCAATACAACAGTGTGCAGCAGGTGTTCTTCATCCTGCGCCATCAGAAACCTTCCGGAAGCGAGATGCAGATTTTCGATGCCATAATAGTCCGCCGTCGTGGCCACAAGGACGCAGGAAGCGCTCTTTAAGCCCGCCTGTGCCTTGGCCGCGCCCAGGCTCACGGGGGCCGCTGCATCGCCGAGCGCCCGCAGCGCCTGCACGTCGCTCTCCTCCAGCCCGCGCGCGTTGCCTGCATTGCCTTCCACCCAGACCCGATCCACGCCGAAGCGGGACATTTCGCCGCGCACCTCGCGCACCGCCGCCGTGCCCAGCGAACCGATGGCGATGCTCGCGCCCACACCGATGGACAGCCCCAGCACCGTCAGCGACGAACGGGTGAGATGTGCGCGCAGCGACTGCGCCGCCGAGCGAAGCGTATCCGCAAATTTCATGCTGTCACGCCTCCCCCAGCGCCACCTGCGTGCCCACCGGCGGCCCTTCCACCAGCTGCACATAGCGCTCCGAGCAAAGCCCCGTCTCCACCGGAACCGCCACCGCGCCGCTTTCCGTCACACACAGCACCGCTCCGTCCGCCCGCAAAGCTTCCAGCGGTACCGAGGGCGCGGTGCACTGTTCCAGCACAATGCGCACGTCAGCGCGCATTCCCGCCGAAAGCCGGCGCAGCGCGTCGCCGGTCAGCGTAATTTCGATCTGCCCGGCCTGCGCGTCCGACGGCGCGATTTTCGAGATGCTCACGGCATATTCCTTTCCCGCGCGCGTCACCGAAGCAGCTTGCCCGACTTTGAGCTGCTCCATCGCGCTTTCCGGCACCAGCGCCTTGACGCACTTCTCCTGCGAAACCACCGCGCCTGCCGCCATGCCGGGCGTGACCGCCGCGCCGGGGTAGATCGGCAGAGAATAAAGAACGCCGTCCGCAGGTGCGCGCAGGGTGCAGACCTTCAGCATTTGCTCATTGAATTCGGCGCTTTCCGCCTTTTCCCCTGCCAGGTTGCGGAGTTTCTCCCAATCTTCGGTCAGCGGAGTCAGCTCGGCCACCGCCTGCCCTTCCTGCACCGCGTCGCCCTCCTGCAAAAAAACGCGGGCCACCGTGCCCGCCGCCGGAACATTCAGCGCACGCGTCTGCGCGAAGTTCACCGTCCCGACCGCCTCGACGCACACCGCTATTTCGCGCACCTCCACCGCCGCGCAGCGATACTGCACCGGCTTTTGCCGCGTCAGTACGAGCGCCGCGCAGACCGCCGCGGCCGCCGCAATCGTCCAAACCTTTCTCATCCCCATCCCGCCTCCTTGCACCGCCCTTATTGTGCGCGGAGACTCTGCGCTTCATTCTCGGGGAAAAGTTGACAAAACTGTCGCATTTTCGCAGCCGTTTGTGATATAGTGGAATAAAAGAATGCGCCGCCCTTTCGGCGGAAAGGAGCCGTTCATGCTTCCGATTCAACTGCTCGACGAAACCCAATACGACCAAATCATGAATAAAACCGTGACCCCCGCGCTGTCAGCGCACCTCACGGAATTTAACCTGCCCGCAATGGGCGGCGGCACGATCCGCTGCCGTTTTTACGAAGCAAAAAGCGCCCGAAAATGCGTGGTGATTTCCCACGGCTTCTGCGAAAGCGGGCTGAAGTTTCAGGAAATCGTCTGGTATCTGCTGGCGCAGGGCGTCAGCGTGCTCTGTCCCGACCATCGCGGCCACGGCCATTCGCTGCGCGAGGGCGCCAGGGACGGCACCATCGTCTACATTCAGCATTTTGACGATTACGCGCAGGATTTATGCGCCGCAGCGCTGTCCGTCCGTGATAAGCTGCCCGCCGACTGCGAAATGCTGCTGCTCGGTCATTCGATGGGCGGCGCCATCGCCGCGCGCGTGCTGGAACTTTATCCGAATCTCTTTGCGCGCTGTGTGCTCTCCTCGCCCATGCTCTCGATGAACACCGCGCCCGCAACGCCGTCTCTCGGCCTGCTGCTCTCCGGCTTCTTTGTGCTGACCGGTCAGGGTAAGCGCCGCTTCTGGGTGCAAAAGCCCTATTCGCCGGAAGAAAAGTTTGAAGCCTCCTGTTGCACCAGCCCGGAGCGCTTTGCCTGGTATGCCGCCCTGCGGCGCGACAACCCCGCGCTGCGCACCAACGCCGCCAGCTACCGCTGGATCTGGGAAAGCCTGCGCGCGCAAAAGCGCATTCTAAAGCCCGAAGAGCTGGCAAAAATTCAAACGCCGACGCTGGTGATGCAGGCGGAATGGGATGCGCTCGTGCGGCCGGAGGGGCAGGAGGCGTTCGTCCGCAGTGTAGAATGCGCGCACCTCTGCCGCGTTTCCGGCGTCAAGCATGAAATCTATCGCTCCCCAAATGCGCAGCTGCGGCCCTATCTGCAAGCCGTGTTCGGCTTCCTGCTGGACGGTGCGCTTCCGGAAAACGCTGCCAAAGCATGATGAAAAGAGGCCGGATATGCTCCGGCCTCTTTGTCTAAACCTTTCTCTGATACAGCAACAAGCCATCCGCTTTCCCGCACAGGGAAAAGCCGAGCTTTTCCAGCAGAGCGCGGCTGGCAGCATTTTCCGGCACGGCTTCCGCCTTCAGGAAGGAAACGCCCTTCCGGCGGGCAAGCGTCAGAAGCCGCTGCCCAATTTCTGTACCGATGCCGTATCCGCAGCGGTCGCTGCGCAGCACCCAGCCGATTTCCCAGCTCTCCCCGTCAAACGGATGAAAGATGGCGTGGCCGATCACCTCGCCCGCTTCCTCCACTGCAAGTACAGGCGGATTTTTCCCCAGCGCGCACTGCCTGAGGAAGGCTTCCGTCTTTTCTTCGTCAAACGGCAGCTCGATAAAGCGCATCGTCACGGGATCGGACAGATACCGCAGTGCGTCCTTCACGTCCTCCGCTCGGAAGGGGCGCAGGATCAGATCATCAGCTTCTTTCCGCAAGAAACCGCTCCACCTCCAGCTGCGTCGGCAGCGAGGGCTGTGCGCCGAGCTTTGTCGCCGCCAGCGCGCCCGCCGCGCAGCCGTAGCGCACCGCGCGCAGGATATCGCCGCAGCGCAGGTATTCCAGCGTCATTGCGCCGGTAAAGGTATCGCCCGCCGCTGTGGGATCGACCGCATGGATCTTAAACGACGGCACCATCTGATCCACGCCCTGTCCCAGCACATACGCGCCGCGCGCTCCCATCTTGATGACCACATATTTCGCTGCGGATTTTTTCAGCAGCGCCTGTGCAGCCGCGCGGGTCTGCTCCTCGGTTTCGACAGGCAGACCGGTCAGCGCCGTGGTTTCCGTCTCGTTGGGCGAGAGAATGAACAGGGATTTCACCTTCTCCACCGGGAAAGCCTGCGCAGGGCCCGCGTCCAGAATCACCGGAATGCCGCGCTTTTCCGCCTCCTGCGAGGCGAGGAACACGATTTCGGGCGCAATTTCCAGCTGCATCATCACCGCGTCCACCGGGCGGTCGAACATCGCAGGCACATCCGCAGGGTCAATGCGCTGGTTCGCGCCGGGAAACACGATGATGCCGTTCTGCCCGTTTTTCTGCACCAGAATCGGCGCGTAGCCCGTGGGCGCGTCCGCCGTTTCTGCCAGCAGCGCATCGTCCACGTTTTCATCCTGAAGCACCTTGCGCAGCGCCTTGCCGTAATCGTCCCTGCCGACGCAGCCGGCAAAGGAAACCTTGCCTCCCAGACGAGCTGCCGCCACAGCGGAGTTTGCACCCTTGCCGCCGGGATTGAAGGAATAACCCTCGCCCAGCACGCTCTCCCCCTGAAGCGGAATGTGGTCGATGCGCGCCACCATGTCCATATTGATCGAGCCGATCACCAGTATATTCGGCATAACAGTTCCTCCTCTAAATCCGACCCTGCCGGATCGTCTTCTCTGCTCTTCAGCATACCACAGGATGCATAAAATCTCAATCCGTTCCGAAAGGAGATCCGCCATGCGTCAAAGGCTGTTTGAAATGCTCTATTGGCTGGTCGGGCGCGGCGGCGCGACGGCAAAGGAACTTGCCGAGCACTTTGAAATTTCGGAGCGCACGGTTTACCGCGACATCGACGCGCTGTGCGCTGCGGGCGTGCCGCTCTATGCCGAGCGCGGCCGTGGCGGCGGCTACAAGCTCCGCAAAGATTTTGTGCTTGACCGCGCGCTGCTCACGCGGGGCGAGCGGCAGGACGTGCTTGCCGCCGTGCAAAGCCTGTATGCTGCAGGTGGCGCGCTGGATTCCGGAACAGTGGACAAACTCAGCGCGACACTCGGCGCTGCGTCCGTGCCGTGGATCGATGTGGATTTTTCCGATTGGAGCGATGCTCATCGCGAGATCTTCGTGCAGCTTCGCCAGTCGATCTTAGACCGCCGCGTCGTGGAATTCGACTATTATTCTTCCTACGGCGAAAAAACTCATCGCTCTGCCGAGCCGGTTCAGCTGCGCTTCCGCAGCCGCGCCTGGTATCTTTATGCCTACTGCCGTTCGGCTCAAGAGATGCGCACCTTCCGTCTGACGCGCATGGATCATCTCCGCGTAACGGACGAGGGCTTTATTCCCTCTGCAGTGCCGCCCTCGTCTGCCGATTCTCTCTACGGTACGAACAGCCTGCACGGTCTTCCGCTGCTCACGCTGCGCATCGATTCGGCCATGACCTACCGCGTGCTGGATGAATTTGATCCCGATCAGCGTGAAAAGTGCGCAGACGGCAGCTGGATTGTACATTCTCGCTTTCCCGTGGACGATTGGCTGCTGGGCTACCTGCAATCCTTCGGGCCGCATCTGGAAGTGCTCGGCCCGCCGTTTCTGCGCAGTGCGCTTGCGGAACGGCTGAAGAAAACTTTATCGCTCTACGAAAAGCTGACAGACTGTTGTCAGGATTTGGATGCTATCCTGTATTCATCTCAAACACAGGAGGACATTCCCATGGAAAAGCACAATCCGAACACGCCTTTTTGCCAGAGCTGCGGCATGCCGCTGACCGACGAAAGCCTGTTGGGCACGGAAAAGGATGGCGCCAAGGCTCACGATTACTGCATCTACTGCTACAAGGACGGCGCCTTTACCTCCGACTGCACGATGGAACAGATGATCGACTTCTGCGTACCGGTTCTGACGCGCCAGATGCCGGGGCTTCCGGCGGAGGCCGCCCGCGCGCAGATGAACCAATTCTTCCCGTATCTCAAGCGCTGGAAGAAAAACTGATTTCTATATTCCATTCATTTTAAGGAGGGAGTCCGGATAGACATCACCCGGCGCACTTTTCCTGCCTGTACGGTGATCGGCCGCGAAGGCTCAACCGAGGAAGGCGAAGGCTTTGTTCAGCGCTTATGGACGGAGGCCAACGCACACTTTGAGGAGATTCGTTCCATGACCGTGCAGCCGCTCGTGCTTTACGGCGCGATGAGCGGCTTTTCCCGTACCTTCGCGCCTTGGACGGACAGTTTCTCGTGCGGGCTGTATCTTGCTGGCGCACAGGTGCTTCCGGATTCCGCCGCGCCCGACGGATGGACGCGCTGGGAGCTTCCCGCGATGGAATGTCTCTGCACGCCGCAGCATCCGGACGCCATTGCGCGGATGATGGCGCATCTGAAGACCGAAGGCCTTACACTGGCCGCAGCCATTCAGGAGCGCACCGAAATGGCTGACGGCGTGGAGATGCTCTGCTTCCCCATCCGTCTGCTGTAAAGGACACAAAGCGCATAGACCTGCCGCACTGACCGGCAGGCAAAAGCAGCTCCCGAAAGGCTTTTCAGGAGCTGCTTATACGTTTTATACGTTACGCCTTGAGCGTGACTTCCAACACGGTGTCGATGGGATCGGGCAGCACGGGGTTTTCGCCCAGCGTCACGAACACAGTATCCGGATAATTGGCGGTCATCCAGTTATCGGAGATGGGCACTTCCGCGCCGGTGGCGAGCAGGCGCACCTTCTCCACGTCCGCACGATGTACGCCGTAGAGCGGAATATCGCCGATGGCCTCTTCGTAAACGTGGTAATAGAGCTTGTTGCCCTTGCGGGTGACGCGGCCGTTTTCCGGCTTGGGCAGGTCGGCATAGCCGCAGCCGTAGATCGAATCGCCGTTTTTGCTCATCCACCCGGCGAGATCCTGCAAAATTCTGACGGATTCCGGCGGGATGTTGCCGCGCGCATCGGGGCCGACATTGATGAGCATGTTGCCGCCCTTGGAGACGCACTCGACCAGCTTGTGAATGACGAGGGACGCGGGCTTGAAGAACTTATCGGTGGCGTGGTAGCCCCAATGGTTGTTCATGGTGATGCAGGCTTCCCACACCGCGCGGTTGCCCTCCTCATCGAAAATGCCTTCCGGCGGGATGATCTGCTCGGGGCTGACGAAATCGCCGCAATATTCGGTGGGATTCTTCGTCAGCAGCGAACCGAAGCCGGAGCCGCTGGCCTCCAGCCGATTGTCAATGATGATGCCGGGCTGGAGCTTGCGGATCATGCGGACGAGATCGGTCGCGCGCCACTTCTCCCCCACCATGTCGTCGTAGGAGAAATCGAACCACATGATGTCGATCTTTCCGTAGTTTTCACAAAGCTCGCGCACCTGACCGTGCATGTAGTCCAGATAGTTGTCGAAATTGTGCTGCGCGCCCTTGAAGGCTTCATTGTCGCGCTCGGGATGCTGGCGGTCGCCGTAGTGCGGGAAATCGGGATGGTGCCAATCGATGATGGAATAATAGAGGCCGACCTTGAGCCCTTCGGCGCGGAAGGCGTCGATGTATTCGCGCACGAGGTCGCGATGCGCGGGCGTGTTGGTCGCCTTGTAATCGGTCAGCTTGGAATCGAACAGGCAGAAGCCGTCGTGGTGCTTGGCGGTGAGCACGGCGTATTTCATGCCGGCCTCTTTGGCGAGCTTCGCCCACTTTTTCGGGTCGTAATCCACGGGATTGAATTCGTCGAAATAGGGCTGATAGGCTTCCACGGAGATACGCTCCTGGCTGCGCACCCATTCGCCGCGCGCCGGAATGGCGTACAACCCCCAATGGATGAACATACCGAAACGATCCTGCCGGAACCAGGCAACGCGCCGGTTGTATTCTTCCCGATTGAACTTGAACATAACGGACACCCCTTTTTCGTTTATGCGGTAAGTCTACTTTACCACACTGTACATCCCGCCGCAAGCCTGTTATACTGAGGATAAACTTCCCGTAATTTCTAAAAATGCAGGAGGCATTTTTATGGTCCGTCAAATTGACGACCCGCGGCAGAAGAAGAACATTGCGCGGAACATCCTTTACGCCCTGCCGGAATGGTTCGGCATACCGGAATCCACCGAAACCTACATCCGGGAAAGCGCGGTGCAGACGATGGTCGCGTCCCTGGACGGCGACCGCGCAAACGGGTTTCTCTGTCTCAAGCAGACCGGCAGGGACACGGTTGAACTGGCCGTGATGGGCGTGCGCAAGGAGCTGCACCGCCGCGGCATCGGCCGCGGACTTTTTGAAGCGGCAAAGGCCATCGCTGTTTCGCAGGGCTATTCCTTTATGCAGGTCAAGACCGTGCGGATGGGGCAGTATGAGGAGTACGACCAAACGAACCGTTTCTATCTGAGCCTTGGATTTAAGGAATTTGAGTGCTTTCCGACGCTCTGGGACGAATGGAATCCCTGCCAGATTTATGTGATGCCCCTGTCCTGAATCCAACGGGCAGAGCAAATTTTTCGATCCGGATATGTATACGGAACGAATCGTCTCAAACACGTTCTTCGCATCGAACAGATCCAACCAGAATTCCCTGCTGTTGACCTGATAAACATCAGCACCTTTCCTTTCTGATTCCGCTTTTCGTCATCGAATCCATGCGCTTTTGCCCCATTTTTTCAAAAAAGCAATCCGACAAAAAAGAACCCGTGAGCTCCGTCCGCCGGACGATCCCACAGGTTCTTTCTCGATTATCTCATGCGATCTTTGACGCTGCGCTCGATGTCGCGCTGCGCTTCCTTCTTGGCCATATCGTCGCGCTTATCGTAGAGCTTTTTGCCGCGCGCCAAAGCGATCTCCACTTTGACCCGACCGTTTTTCAGGTACACCTGAAGCGGCACGATGGAATAGCCCTTTTGCATGACCTTGGCCAGAAACTTGCGGATTTCCGCCTTGTGCAGCAGCAGCTTTTTGGGGCGCAGGGGATCTTTGTTGAAGATATTTCCCTGCTCGTAAGGGCTGATGTGCATTCCCTGCACGAAGGCTTCGCCGTTTCTGATCTCAACGTAGCTGTCCTTCAGGTTGCACTTGCCCGCACGGATGGACTTAACCTCCGTACCGAACAACTCCACGCCTGCTTCGAGCTTATCCTCTATGAAGTAATCGTGCCACGCCTTTTTGTTCTGCGCGCACTGCTTGACGCCTTCCGGCATGATAAGACCCTCCCTTCCGGGGAATTACCTTCTCAGTTTAGCCTATTTGCCCGCCGCCGTCAAGCGCCGCAGGAGCGATAATGCCGAACGCCCGCCTGCCACAGCACCGCGCCCAGCGCAAGGAACAGCGCGCCCGCCACCGGAGCCAGAAACGCCGTCCATGCGGGATACGGCAGCGCCTTGCCGAACAGATAGGCGCAGGGCAGGTAGTTGATGAACCCGATCGGGATCATATAGAGGAAGAAATCCCGCAGCCATTTCCGGAACACATCCAGCGGATAGGCCGCTGCGGAAATGCCACCGAAGGTCAGCACGTTGAAGACCTCAATGGATTCCACCGTCCAGAAGCACACCGCCGCCTGCATCATCAAAAGCCCAAGAAACAGCAGCATCCCGCCGACGATGCACAGCAGGATCAGCGCGATTTGCCCCGGCCCCACAACCTGCGGCATGGCCGCAAGGCCGAGCCACAGCGCGCCGACAGCCTGAATCAGCCGCCCGGCGCGTGCCGCTTCCATTTTAGAAGAAAGGATCTGGAATAACGTGCCGCGCGGCCGCAACAGTACGCGGTCAAAGTCACCTGTCTTGCCCAACTGATTGAACCGCTCGAATCCGCGCCCGACGCCCTCCGCCAATGCATAGGCACTGTTGACGATGCCATAGAGCACGGCGATCTCCGCCATCGACCACTCCCCCAGCTTGCCGAAAGAGGCAAACAAGGCCCAGATCATCACAAAACTCCCTCCGGAAGCGATCAGATTCCCCACCGTGTTCATCCAGAAGGAGGCCTGATGCTGCATCTGCGAGCGCACGTCGGCAAAAGCGAGCTTAAAATACGTTTGAATCGTTCTCATCAGCTCAACCTCCTTGCACGACGCATTTGCGCACACCTGCATGGATGACGCAGCGCCCCAGCACCAGCAGCCCGATCAGCCAGGCCATCTGCAAACCGACCAGTTCCAGCGCCTGCTGGAGATTTACCGCACCCACCAGAATGCGAAGCGGAGCGTCCAGCATCGACGCAAAGGGCAGCGCACGCAGCACCTGACGGATTCCTGCCGGAAACAGCCCCAGCGGCACCACGTTGCCCGCCAGCAGGTTGCCGAGCATCGGAACGATGCGGTTGATCCCCTGCCCGGAGATCGTCCAGAAATAGCTGCCCGTCAGCGCCACCGTCACCGCCGAGGTCAACAGCATGGCCAACAGCAGCGATAACGCGCCCAGCGGCAGAAATTCTATCGGCAGGCGCAGCGCAAACTCCCCCGGCATCAGCAGCGCGGCCGCCAGCACCAGCGGCAGGTTGACCAGCAGCGGCGCGGTGCGCAGCGCCATCGCCCGCGCATACCACATTCCAAACAGATCCCGCGGCCGCGTCAGTTCGAAGGCGATGCGCCCGTCGCGCATCATGGCTTCAATGTCGCGCAGCCCCGACCACGGCATCATGCGGTAAGTCCCCTGTGAAAGCCAGACATAGGAGACGGTCTGCATCAGCGTCAGATCCGCCCGTCCCTGCCCTTCCCGAAAAAACGCCTGATAGACCATGATGTAAATCAGCCCGAAGGCGATCTGCGTCACTACGCCCGCCATCATCGCGGAACGGTATTGCAGCTGCTGCCGCAGCGCCGTGCGCAGAAGTCCCGAAAACGCTCTGCCCTTCGTGTTCATGCTTCCGCCTCCTCCAGCTTTCGGTAGAGGGCGGCAACGGTCTCCTCCAGCGGCGGCTGAGAAATCTGCACATCCATCAGCCCGCAGCTCCCCGCCAGGTGCAGCACCAATCGGTCCGCAGGGACCCTTTCCGGATCAAAGCGCAGCGTAATCTCATCCCCCGTGCGGTCGAGCAGTTCCGCGCCCTCCGGCAGCGTCCACGCGCCCTGACCGATGCGGGCGCGCATTACACGCTTCTGTTCCGCCGCCGCGCGCAGACTGTCCACCGTGCCGTCGAGCAGCAGCCTGCCGTGACCGATCAGCATCACGCGGCCGCACAGGCTTTCCACGTCAGCCATGTCGTGCGTGGTCAGCAGCACGGTGGTTCCCTCCTGCCGGTTGAGCTCACGCACAAAAGCGCGCATGTTGAGCTTGGATACCGCGTCCAGCCCGATGGTCGGCTCGTCCAGGAACAGCAGCTTCGGCCGGTGAATCAGCGCCGCCGCCAGATCACAGCGCATCCGCTGCCCCAGCGAGAGCTGCCGCACCGGTGTGCGCAGCAGGGCGCCGATGTCCATCGCCTCGGTGAGCCTTGCGCAGGTCTGCTTGTAATCCACCCTTTTCAGGTCATACAGATCGCACAGCAGATCGAAGCTGTCCTGCACCGGCAAATCCCACCAGAGCTGCGTGCGCTGGCCGAACACCACGCCGATATCCCGCGCGTTGGCGATTCTCTCTTTCCACGGCACGCGGCCCAGACAGCGCACCTGTCCCGATGTCGGCGTCAGAATGCCGGACAGGCACTTGATGGTGGTGGATTTACCTGCGCCATTCGGCCCGATGTACCCCACAAATTCCCCCGGCTTTACGCCGAAGGATACGCCGCCCAATGCTTCCACGCTCGACTTTTCCCGCGGTGAAAACAGACGCTTTCCCCGTTTGCGCACAACAAAGCGCACGCAGAGCTTTTCCACCGAAATGATCTCTTCCATTCTTTACCCCTTTCGACTCGAATACGTCCGACGGTTGGCAACGCGCCCTCCTCCCATGCGGAGGGGCAACAAAAACGGCCGGGTGGGTCAGCCCGTCCGCCTTCATTTGATGTGAGAATGTATTATATTCTCTATCTTCTTTCAAATTCCTTCTGCATTTTTAACTTTTTTGAATTTTATGTCAAAAAAACGTCCTGCTCTTTTCTTTTTGAAGAGCAGGACGCTGATTTTATTTATATTCCGAGAATCATTTTGGAGAAGCTAAAGAACACCAGGAGGCTGACGGTATCGACCAGGGTGGTGATCAGCGGGCTGGCCATCACGGCGGGGTCGAGGTGCACCATCTTCGCCAGAATGGGCAGCAGGCCGCCGACGCACTTGGAGCAGATCACCGTCACCACCAGCGACAGGCTAACCGCCAGCGCAACCGCCGCGCCGACCTGCTCAAAGCACAGGATGCGCGCAAAGTTGACCACGCCCAGCATCACGCCGCAGATGATGCTGACGCGCAGCTCCTTCCAGAGCACTCGGCCGATATCGCGCGGGGCAATCTGCCCCAGCGCAAGGCCGCGAATCACCATCGTGGAGGACTGCGCGCCGCAGTTTCCGCCGGTATCCATCAGCATGGGGATGAAGGCGGTCAGCACCACGGCCTGCGCCAGCAGCTCTTCAAAACCGGTAATGATGCGGCCGGTGATGGTGGCCGAGAGCATCAGCGCCAGCAGCCAAAGGATGCGGTGCTTGGCCAGATCCCACGGGCTGGTCTTGAGATACGGCTTTTCGGACGGCGCCATGGCGGCCATCTTTTCCATATCCTCGGTGTTCTCATCCTGAATGACGTCCACGATATCATCCACGGTGATGAGGCCGACCAGCCGCCCTTCACCGTCTACAACCGGCATATGCGACAGGTCGTATTTACTGAAATCCGCGGCGACCTCTTCCTGATCCTCCAACGTGCGCGCCACGGCGGCAGGCGCGTGCTTGAGCTCGGAGATCTTCCGTGAGCTGTCCGCGCGCACGAGGTCGAGCAGCGTCAGCGTGCCGGTCAGGTGATGGGTGTTGTCAATGGTATAGAGGGTATCGACAGTTTCCATCTGATCGCCTTCGCGGCGGACGGTATCGAGCGCCTGCCCCACCGTCAGGCGGTCGTGCAGTTCCACAAACTCCACCGTCATCAGGCTTCCGGCGGAATTCTTGGGATATTTCAAAAATTCGGTAATGCGCTCACGGGTTTCTTTGTCCACGTTGCGCAGCACTTTTTTGACAACGTTTGCGGGAACCTCTTCGAGAAAGTCCACCGTATCGTCCAGGCAAAGCTCGTCGGCCAGGCGCGAAACTTCGCCGTCGGAAATGGTTTCGACAATGGTCTGCTGCATCTCGGCGGGCAGATAGGTAAACGCATCCGCCGCCAGATCCTTGGGAAGCACCCGGAACACCAGCAGGCGCTTTTCCGGGTCAAGGTTTTCGAGGAAGGCGGCAACGTCCGTTGCGTTCATGCCGCCAAGGCGCTTCTTCAGCGCCGCGATCTGGTTCTTTTCCATCAGGGTTATGAGCTGCTCAAACTGCTCCATGGGATTCGCTCCTTTCTTCGCTGTCCGGACGCGCTTTTTGTTTTCACCGTTTTTTTGCACGACAAAAACACGCGCCCTCGAAAAAATCCGATTGCCCGTGGAAGGATAAAAGCAGGCTCAGCGACGTCTTACCGTCGGCAAAGGGGCTTTGTGGGGCGGCCTATCCGGACGCGCCCGTTGCGACTTCGCGGCAGCGGTATGTTTTCGCCGGCGCCGCATTTATCGTTCCCGTCCATCCAGGTCACCTCCGTATTGCAGTATAAAATAGAAGGGATGAGTGCGCTTTTTCGCACCCATCCCATGGTATGCCGTCAAACGTTTTTTGTCAACCCCACTCGAGCAATTTCACTCATTTTTACTTTTTCTTGATGGTTTCATGAACCGCCGGATGTAAATATTGCCCATGGTGCTTCGTCTTTTCACCGTATTGAATCGCAAACTTCGGGCAGCGGTGCAGACATCCCAGGCACGCCGCGCATTTTTCCTTTACCCAAACCGGCTTTCCCGCCTGCATCCGAATCGCCTGCTCCGGACAGTTCTTGGCACACAGGCCGCAGCCGATGCAGCTTTCCTCCACATGAAAATGTGCCGTCCTGCGCATGGCTTCATACGAAGGATGGCTGAACAGCCGCACGAAGTACGGCGCAGGCCACTGCATATGATTGCCGCGCGTTTCCGCTTGAATCTGCGCTGCCACCCGGTCGATGGCGCTTTCCGCCCGCTCATTGATCCGCGCGTTTCTTTCCGCATTCCTCAGGTCAAACATCGGCGTCCAGGTGTCGGGAAAGCGGATGCTGTACAGCGCGTTAAGCCACACGCCCTTCTGCCTGAGCAGGTGACGGATTTCCGCCCCGGAAGCGCCGGGCGTGGTGCCGTAAGTCGATACGGAAAAGACATAATTCTCGCCCTCTGCGGTGAATTGTGCGTTTTTCAGAAATTTGCGGACAGGCTCCGGCAGTTCCCAGGCATAGGTCGGCGTGACGATGCCGAGCCTTTCGCCGCGCCGCAGCGTTGTTTTTCCGTCCGAACCGGTTATGGAAACCGCCCGGTCGTTCAGTGCCGCCGCAAGGCGCTGCGCTGCATAGCGGCTGTTGCCCGTCGCGGAAAAATAGAGAATCATGCCTTCACCCGTTCTTTTCGCGCTGCGCGTCCTCTTTCAGGCGGCGGGACACATTGCGCAGCGAGTAAAGGAACGCCGCCGCGATCACGATACCCATCACGAGAAAAAAGCCGCCCAGCCAGCTTGCGCCGGCACACTGCCTGCCCACGATCAGCATCACCAGAAAGCAGCCCACGATCACGCCCATGCAGATGTTGCCCTGCCGCTTGAACCGGCGGTCGCGCTCCTGCTGCTGTTCCTCCAGCTTGCGCTGTTTGTTTTCTTTCTTCATTTATTTCCCCTCCTCGTTCCAAAGTGCGCGCTTGCGCTCCGCCATTTCATCCACGCGGGCGATATATTGCTCGATGTTTTTGACGTTAGGGGCGCGCTCGATGCGCCGCGCCGCTGGATAGAGCCATTTGGAAATCGCGCCCGCTCCAAAGGCAGCGATGGGCATGATCTCCTCCATGATGTCCACGTTGTAAATCGAAGCCGTGCCCGGCTTACAGTAACCCACGTTTTCGAGATTGCCCGCCATGTATTTCTGCCGGTAGAGGTAATAGGGCTGATAGCCCATCTCCCGCGCGCGGTGCGCCGCCAGCTCGACCATGCGCATGGCTTCTTCCTCGTCGGCGTGATAGCCGGTCTGCCGCAGCGCCGCGGCCCGTTTGATGGCAAGCGTATGCACCGTCAGGTTTTCCGGCGTCAGCTCCGCAATCGCGTCCAGCGTGCGGGCAACGTCCTCCGCCGTCTCTCCCGGCAGGCCGAGGATCAAATCCATGTTGATGACCGAAAAGCCCATCCCGTGCATCTCATCGTACATCCTTCGGATATCCTCCGCGGTATGGTCGCGGCCGACGCGGCGCAGCGTTTCGTCGTTCATGGTCTGCGGGTTGAGCGACACGCGGTCTACGCCGTGAGCGCGCAGCATGCGCAGCTTTTCGTCGTCCAGCGTATCCGGCCGCCCGGCTTCCACCGTGAACTCCCGCGCCCCGGGGAAGCACTCCAGCGCCGTGCCGATCACGCGGTCGAGCTGAGCGCAGGTCAGCGCTGTCGGCGTGCCGCCGCCGATGTAGAGCCCGCGCACCTTGTATTGCGACAAATCGCCGCGCACCAGCTGCATCTCTCGCGTTACTGCTTCGACATACCCATCGGTAAGTTTTCCGCCATGCTTGAGATCCACCGCCGCAAAGGAACAATACGAACAGCGCGTGCGGCAGAACGGAATGCCGACGTACACGTCGATTTCCCCTGCCTTGGGCTGCTCCATGCCTCTCTGCACACGTGCGATGTCGCGCAGCAGCTCCGCCTTTTCGCGCGAAACATCGAATTTCTCCATCAGCGCACGGCAGGCCGCTTCCTCATCCAGCCCTGCCGCAAGCTGCTCGTAGAACAGCCGCGTCGGACGGATGCCGGTCAGGCTCCCCCAGGGAATGCGCTTGCCGGTCAGCTCCTTGAGCGCGGCATAAACGGTGTTCTTCACCGCGCGCTTGCACAGACGCTTGTTTTCCAGCTCATCCTCACCAACCGGCGTCAGCGGCGCGGTTTTTTCGACGTTTTCCACGCGCACGACGTGCTTTTCGTCCTCAACGGTGTGGACGATGCAGATTTCGCCGTCCGCGTCCTCATGGATTTCGCATTCGCCGTAAAACAGCCGGATGACCTCGCACAGGTCGTTATAAAGCTCCGGCAGCGCGGTGCGCAGCGTGATCGTCATCGTCCCCACCCCCTGTTTCTCTCCGCTTCAATGGTCGTTTCTCCGCCGTGGCCGGGCAGCACGCGGCTCTCACCCGGCAGACCGAACAGACGATCCAGTGACTGCATCAGCTCATCCTCATCGCCGCCGGGGAAATCCGTGCGCCCAAAACCCGCGCAGAACAGCGTATCACCCGAAAACAGCGTCTTTTCCTGCCAATCGTACAGGCAGATGCCGCCCTTGGTATGCCCCGGCGTACCGAGCACTTCAAAGCCCATAAAGGTCTGCCCATCCCGCAGCGGCTGCGGCGCTCTTCTGCAGACAAACGGGCTGCTCCAAAGCCCGGAAAGATTGCACATCGGGTTGGTCAGCAGCGGCACATCCGCTTCGCCCAGCGAGATTGTGTCTCCCGGCAGATCGTTTGCCGCCAGCATGTGGTCAAAATGCGCATGCGTCAGCACCACCGCGTCCGGTTTCCAGCCCAAAGACGCAAGTTTTGACGCAATGCGCTCCGGCTCCGCCGCCGGGTCGATGACCAGCACGCCCTCTTCCCGCTTGACCAGATAGCAGTTGGTGCCCAGCGCCCCCAGCGTCAGCTGCACGATCTCCATCAAAACAGCCTCCTCGTGTCGTAGAGGATGGTCACAGGGCCGTCGTTGATGAGCTCTACCTGCATATCCGCGCGAAACACGCCGGTTTTGCAGGTCAATCCCGCCGCGCGGATGTTTTCCACCACCTTTTCATAGAGCGGATCGGCAATCTCCGGCCGGGCGGCTTCAATGAAAGACGGGCGCTTCCCCTTGCGCGCATCACCCAGCAGCGTGAACTGCGAAACCGCCAGCACCTCACCGCCGATATCCTGCACCGAAAGATTCATCTTGCCCGCTTCATCTTCAAAGATGCGCAGGCCGGCAATCTTCTCCGCCGCAAGCTGCGCGTCCTTTTCGGTATCGCCCTCCTGCACGCCGATGAGCGCCATCAGGCCCTTGCCGATTTCCGAAATCAATTCTCCCTTGATGGTCACGGACGATCTCGTCACCCGCTGCACCACGATTCTCATATTTTTCTGCTCCTTCCGCCGCACAGAAAGGGCGCACGCTTCCGCGCGCGCCCTTTCAATTTTTTCTTTACGTCGAAGCGCGATACGCCTCAATGATGTCCGGATTTTTCTGGAACTGCTTCATCACCATGGAGAGCTGTTCCTTATCCTTGACCTCGATGGTCAGATTGATGACGGTGGTCTTGTTCTTGGTCGAGCGCGCCGAAATCGCCTGCAGTGGGATGTTCATCCCGGCAATCATGGTCGTCAGCGTGGCAATAATGCCGCTGCGGTCATAGGCGATCAGCTGCACATCGGCATTGAAGGACGATTTTGCACCGGTGTTCCAGGACACCTCGATCATGCGCATGTCTTCCATCGAGGAATCCTTCAGGTTAATGCAGTCCCTGCGGTGCACGGAAACACCGCGCCCGCGAGTGATATATCCCACAATGTCGTCACCCGGCACAGGGTTGCAGCAATGCGCAAATCGCACCAACATACCCTCTTCGCCCTTGACAAAAACCGCCTGCTCCTTGTTCTTTTTTTTGATGCTGGAGGGGCGTTCCGGCCGGATTTCCGGCAGCGGCGGCGCCTCCTCTCGGGTCGCCCGCTTGAGCTCTTCATTCAGGCGCATCACGACCTGCATTGCCGTCAGCCCGCCAAAGCCGACGGAAGCATAGATGTCGTCCGCCGTTTTGAAGCCCTGTTTACGCTGCAATTTTTCGAGATATTCGGGTTTGAGCAGCTTTGCGGGATCGAGATTCTGGCGGCGCGCTTCCTTTTCGACCATGTCGCGGCCCACCAATATGTTCTCATCGCGCAGGGAAGCCTTGAGGTACGCGCGGATCTTGCTCTTGGCCTCCGTGGTCTTGACGATCTTGAGCCAGTCCATTGACGGGCCTTTGGACGAGGCCGAGGTAATGATCTCGACGATATCGCCGGTTTGCAGCTTCGTATCGAGCGTCACGATGCGCTGATTGACCTTCGCGCCGACGCACTTGTTGCCCACGGCGCTGTGGATGCGGTAGGCAAAGTCCAGCGGCGTGGAATCCTTGGGCAGGTCGATCGCGTCGCCCTGCGGGGTGAATACGAACACCTCGTCGTCCGAGAACAGCTCTTTTTTGAGCGTATCCATGAACTCGCGGGTGTCGTCCACCTCGTTATCAATGCTCATCAGCTGGTGCACAAAGTTCAGCGTCTCGTCGAACTGCGTGCTCTTGCCGTCGTTTTTGTACTTATAGTGCGCCGCGACGCCGAATTCCGCGACGCGGTGCATCTCGTGGGTGCGAATCTGCACCTCAAAAGGCATCCCGTGGTCGCCGATCATGGTGTTGTGCAGCGACTGATAGCCGTTGGTCTTAGGCACCGCGATATAGTCCTTGAAACGCCCCTGCACCGGCTTCCAGAGGGTATGAACAATGCCCAGCGCGGCATAGCAGTCCTGCGTGGTATCCACCAGCACGCGCACCGCGATCAGGTCATAGATCTGGTCAAAGCTCAGCCCTTTCTTCTTCATCTTTTTGTAGATGGAATAGAAGTGCTTCGGGCGGCCGGTGATTTCAGCCTTGATGCCCGCCTCGTCCAGCGCGGCGCGGAGCTTTTCGATGATCTTGTTGATGGCCTCCATGCGCTCTTCACGCTTCATGTTGACGCGATCCACCAGATCATAGTAGCTCTCCGGATCCAGATACCGCAGGCAGAGATCCTCCAACTCCCATTTGATGGAGTTGATACCCAATCGGTTGGCCAGCGGCGCGTAGACCTCAATGGTCTCCTTCGCCGTGCGCACGCGCTTTTCTTCCTTGCAGAACTTCAGCGTGCGCATATTGTGCAGACGATCGGCAAGCTTAATGATGACCACGCGGATGTCTTTAGCCATGGCAAAGAACATCTTGCGCAGCGATTCCGCCTTCTGCTCGTCCTTGGTGCGGAACTCAATGCCGTCCAGCTTCGTCACGCCGTCCACCAGCCGCGCCACATCCGCGCCGAACTGCTGCTCGATGTTTTCAAACGAAGCCTTGGTGTCCTCAATGCAGTCGTGCAGCAGCGCCGCCACGATCGTGGTCTGATCCATCTCCATGTCGGCCAGGATCTCGGCCACCTTCAGTGGGTGCACCACATACGGCTCGCCGGATTCGCGCGTCTGCACGCCGTGCATGCTCAGCGCATAGTCGAACGCCGCGTGAACCACACTCCCGTCCACTTTGGGATCATAGGCGTGCATTTTGTCCACAAGCAGGTCGATCTGCTTGTCAAAATATTCCTTTGTGTATTCAACCGGCGGCATTCCACTCGCCTCCCCTAACCGATTCTCATTTCAAAATGCTGACGGGGTCCGTCAGTCCCCTGCGAACATCATCACGGATTTCACGTCGTAATCGCCGAGCTTTTCGCGACCGCCCATGCCTTCCAGCTCAATGGCAAAGCGCACCGCGACCACCTCGCCGCCCAGCTGCTCTGCCAGCTTGCAAGCCGCATAGGCCGTGCCGCCGGTGGCCAGCAGGTCGTCCACGACCGCCACCTTCATGCCGGGCCGAATCGCGTCCTTGTGGATTTCAATCGTATCGGAACCGTATTCCAGGTCATAGCTGTAAGAAAGGGTTTCCGCAGGCAGCTTGCCCGGCTTGCGCACCGGCACAAAGCCGGCGTGCAGCATGTAAGCCAGCACGGACGCAACGGTGAAGCCGCGCGCCTCGGGGCCGATGACCACGTCGATTTTCTGGCCTTCCAGCGTTGCCGCCATCTCATCCATCAACTGATGAAAGGCTTCCGGGTCCTTGAAAATCGTCGTCACGTCGCGGAAAATGATCCCCTCCTTGGGGAAATCCTTGATGCTGCGCACCTTATCTCTGAGATCCATGTCGAAATCCTCCCTGAAACTGTCTTTTTGTATTCTCTATGCTTTGTGGCCCGAATATTCCGCGAGCCGCTGATAGGTTGCCGTTGCGTAAAAATCGCGTTTGCCCGTCACTTCCCGCAGTGCCACCCGGAAGGGCTGAAGGCTCAGCTCGATCAGCTCCATGTCCTTCATCTCCATCAGCGCCAGCTGGAGCTGCGGCTGTCCGCCGGGGCAGAGCGGTCCCAGGGCCGCCTGCATCGCACTCAGGCTGCCCACGCTGCGCAGGCGGCCCTGCATGGTCTTGAGCGCCTTGTAGATGCCGCGCACCTGCTCGATGGTGGGCGAGATCGCCGCCATGGCATCTCGCGCCTCCTGCTGCATCGGCAGGGCCTGAATGACGCTGCCCGGCGCTGCGGCTTGCAGCTGCTCGGCATAGCTCGGCGCAAAGGAGCCGTCCAGCAGCACGATGTTGCGGTAGAGCGAAAGCTGCTTTTTGCTCAAACAGGAGACACAGGTCATCAGGTTGTAGGCGCAGCGGTCGTCGGCTTCGTGCCCAACGCCCAACCCCACGCGCTGTAAAAGCCCGCGCGCTGCCAATATCTTTTCCCACTTTTTTGCCGTCTCGATGGACGCATAGAGCAGCAGTGTGCCGGATAGGTTGATCCGCAGCAGATGCTCCACGCGATCCGCCGCCTTATCCGCGGGCAGCGGGAGCGTCCGCCGGAAGCCCGGCTTGCTCTCATTATACATAACCCACGGCAAAAAATCACGCATTCTTTTCCCGTCGAACTGTTGCAAATTGGTAAAGTAGTTTTCCTGCGAAGGCTTGAATTCCTTGACGTAAATGCGCAGGGATGTGCGGCCGTTCCAGGTGTTTTTGTCGATGGTGACGAGCATATCCATCAGCCCCGCGGCCTGCTCTGCGCGCCAGCCCATTTTGAAGGCCGCCGCGTCGGCGGATGCGCCGTCCTGCGTGATGTGCATCTTTAAATGCGCGCCGGTTGCGCCCATGGTCTTGGCCTCCGTCACCGTCACGCCGCGCAGCAGATACACCGGCATGGTGTTGCCCTGCCCCAGCGGTTCCAGGCACTTGAGGTTTTCCAGGAACTCCAGCGTCAACTCCGGCAGGCGCACCTCCAGATCGTAATCCTGACTGGGCACCCAGGGAGCGTCGTCCATTTGCAGCATCTCATCGTTGATGCGGCGGCGGAACTCATCCAGCCGGTTTTCCGCGATGGTCAGCCCCGCAGCCATGTCATGTCCGCCGTAGCGCAGGAATACGTCGGAAATGCCTTGCAGCTGGTCAAACAGGCTCACGCCGCGCACCGACCGTGCCGAACCGACATAGGTATTTTTTTCCTTTGCCAACACGAACGCGGGACGATGATAGCGCTCCACCAACCGGGAAGCCACAATGCCGATCACCCCGGCGTTCCAGCTCTCCCCCGCGCAGACAATGGCGCGCTCATTGAGGAAATCCGCCTGTTCTTCCACCTGGGCAAGAGCGCCTTTTAATATCTCCTGCTCCTGGCTTTGGCGTATGCGGTTATGGTTTTCCAGTTCCGACGCGATGCGCCGGGCAAGGTTCAAATCCTGCGTGGTGAGCATCTCGACCGAGCGGGACGAATGCCCGATGCGCCCGCCCGCGTTGATGCGCGGCCCCAGCGTAAAGCCGATTGCGCCGGAAGTCAGGTCTTTACTGTTCTGCCCGGCGGATTCGGTCAGCGCCTGCACGCCGGGGCGCGTTTTCTGCGCAATGGCTTCCAGCCCGGCCTTGACCAGCGCGCGGTTTTCGTCCGTCAGCGACACAATGTCCGCCACGGTGCCGATCGCCACGATGTCAAGATAGGGCTTGAGCGCGTCCATGCCGCCCAGCGCCTGCACCAGCTTTGCCGCCACGCCCACGCCCGCCAGATACGGGAAGGGATATCCTCCCAGCCGCGGATTGACGATCACGCAATCCGGCAGCACGGTATCCGCATGGTGATGGTCGGTCACGAGCACGTCCAGCCCCAGCTGTCGGCAAAGCTCCACTTCTTTGACCGCTGTCACGCCGCAGTCCACCGTCACCATCAGATCGTATTTTGCAGCCAGCTCCCGCACCGCGTGCTCGTTAAGGCCGTATCCTTCCTCATGCCGGTCGGGAATGTAATAACCGGGGTTCAATCCCAGCGTCCGGAAGTAGAGCACCAGCAGCGACGTTGCGGTCACACCGTCCGCATCATAGTCGCCGTAGATGCAGACACGCTGCTTTTTCGCTACTGCCTCGCGGATGCGATCCACCGCCTGCTGCATACCGCTGAGCAGGAACGGATCGTACAGCTCGTTCAAACTGGGATGCAGATATTTTTCCGCCGCTTCACAGGTTGTGACACCGCGCAGCACCATCAGCTGCGCCACGCGCAGCGGCAGCCCCATGGCGCACAGGCGCTGCACCGCCTCTTCATCCAGTTCGGCGCGTCTGCGGAATTCCAGCATGTCCTTCTCTCCTCCGGGTATTTTTTCAAAAAAGCATAGGGCCGCCGGGGAAAATCCTCGGCGGCCCAATTGCGGCTCAATAACTCGGTTTTTATTCCGACCCTTCGGACGCCGTGTCTCAGGCCTTCTTGGCCTTTGCCTTGCCCTTGGTCTGCGCAGCGGCAGCCTTCTTCAGGTCGGTCTTGTCCTGCCAGACGCCCCACAGCGACGGCGCGATGAACACCGAGGTGTAGATACCGGCCAGCAAGCCGATGATGATGGGCAGCGCAAACTCGCGGATCGAGGTCACGCCCATGATGTAGAGCATGACGATGGTCAGCAGGGTCGTGATGCTCGTGTTGACCGTGCGGGGCAGGGTCTCCTTGACGGACAGATCCGCCAGTTCCGCACGGGTCATTTCCTTGCGGGAGTGGAGACGCATATTCTCACGGATGCGGTCGAAGATGACGATGGTATCGTTGATCGCGTAGCCGACGATGGTCAGCACCGCCGCAATGAACGAGGAGTTGACCTGCAAGCGCAGGATGGTGACCATCGAGATCATCACGCCCACGTCCAGCAGCAGCGCCACAACGGCGGTCACGCCGAAGTGCAGCTCAAAGCGGAACCAAATGTAGACCAGCATCAGCGCGCAGGCGATCAGCACGGAGGAGATCGCGTTCATGACCAGGTCGCGGCCCGCAACGGCGCCGACGCGATCGGTGGATGCGACCTCCGCGTTGGGATAGGTCGCCTGGATGGTCTTTTCGACGTCGGCGCGGATCTCATTTTCACGATCCGCATCGTTGGTATCGGGGAAACGCACCAGCGCTTCGGCCTCTTCGCCGGAACCGGAGACGGTCAGCGAGATGTCCTTCTCGGAGAAGCCCTCGTCCACAAACGCCTTGGTGACCACGGAGGAATCAAAGTCCTGATGCATCGCGATGGTCATCATGGTGCCGCCGGTAAAATCAATGCCAAGGTTCATGCCGCCGCAAATGATGCCGACGATCAGACCGATGACCAGCACCGCAGCGGGCAGAAGAATGGTAAACTTGAGATTCTTGGAGAATTTCATTACGCATTCCCCTCCTTTGCCTTAACTTCCTTCACGCCGTAGAGGCCGTGGTTCGTCAGGTTCAGGCCCACCATCTGATGGAGCAGGAAGCGGGTGACCACAACCGCCGTGAACATCGAGGCGACAACGCCGATGGTCAGGGTAATGGCAAAGCCCTTGATGGAACCCGCGCCAAAGATCATCAGCACAACGCCGGCGATGATGGTGGTGATGTTGGAGTCAAGAATGGCCGTGAAGGCGCGCTTAAAGCCGCTCTCCACAGAAGCACGGACGGTCTTGCCCGCCTTGAGCTCTTCCTTCACGCGTTCAAAGATGATGACATTGGCGTCCACAGCCATGCCGATGGACAGCACAATACCGGCAATACCGGGCAGCGTCAGCTGCACGCCGGGAATGACGGCCAGCAGGAACAGGTCGATCAGGATGTAGATCAGCAGTGCCAAAGACGCCACCGCGCCGGGCAGGCGGTACATGATGATCATAAAGAGGATGACCAGCAATACGCCGATGATGGCAGCGGTCATGGAGGTGCTCAGCGCATCCTCGCCCAGCGTCGCGGAAATCGTGCGAACCTCGAGCTGTTCAATGTTCAGCGGCAGTGCGCCGGACTGAATCAGCATCGCCAGGTTCTGCGCAGACTCCGCAGTGAAGTTGCCCTCAATGTAGCCGGAGCCGCCGGTGATGGCGGTGTTGACGGTGGGCGCGGAAATCACGTTGCCGTCCAGCTCGATGGAAATCGCCTTGCCGATGTTTGCGGCAGTGGCCTTGGCAAAGGCATCCGTGCCTTCGTCATTGAGCTCAAACTGCACAACGGGCTGGCCTTCCAGATAGCCCATCTCCGCCTTCTTGACCGCGGAGCCGTCCATGATGACTTCGCCGTCGGGGGCCTTGAATTCCAGCTTTGCGGGCTGGCCGATGATGTTCAGGATCTCGTTGGGATCGTCCACATCCGGGATTTCGACGCGGATGCGGTCGGTGCCCTGCTGCGTGACCGTAGCTTCCGTAAAGCCCTGGCCGGTCAAACGGCTGCGGAGCACCGCCATGGTGCCCGACAGCAGGCTTGCGTAATCTTCCTGACCCTCATCCACTGCAAGGTAAACGGCCGAAACGCCGCCGCGCAGATCCAGTCCCTGCGAAATACCAGACACAAGGGGCTTGATTTCCAACGCGCCGATGTTCAGCCCGAAGATGGCCAGTGCGCCAAAGGCCGCGGTCAGAATGATCACGACGGCCAGATTGATGGCACTTCTCTTCTTCATTTGGCTTGGACCTCCTCTGATTTTACGGCGCGCGCGTCCAGTGCGCGCCGCATGATTCGCTAAGAAAATATTATACCGTTAAGTTTCCGTAACGTCAAGACTTCGCTTTCATCCGTCCGTTTTCAGGCGTTTTGCGCAGATCTACTCCGCCTCGCCGCGCGCTTCCATCTCGCCCGCCGTCACGGCAATGGCGCATTCGAGACGCTTTTTCTCCATCTCGCACTCCATGTCGTAGGGCTTGGTCAGGTCGCCGTCGTGGAAAGCGTCGGCGTTGGCCGCGCAGCCGCCGGTGCAGTACAGGCGCGCCCAGCAGTTGGCGCATTTTTCCTTGTTCAGGACATGTGCGTGGGCGAATTTCTCACGGATGGATTCATCCAGTGTGCCGTCCAGCACGCTGCCCATGCAGTATCCCTTACGACCCACGAACTGATGGCAGGGGAAGATTTCGCCGTCGGCTGTGACCGCGACGTATTCCACGCCCGCGCCGCAGCCCTTCAGGCGCTTTTTGATGCAGGGGCCGCCCGCCAGATCCACGCAGAAATGGAAGAAGGAGAACCAGCGGCCGTCCGCACGGCGCTTGACGTATTCCTTATAAAGGATGTCGTACTGCTCCAGGATGCCCGGCAACTGCTCCTGAAGGAGCGCATAAGGCGAGGAGGGGGCGAGCACCACGGGCTCGACGCTGATCTGCTCAAAGCCCTGATCCGCCAGTGCCAGCACATCCTTGGAAAAATCCAGGCTGCGGTTGGTGAACGTACCGCGGACATAGTAGTTCTGCTGGTTGCGCGCAGCGGCGACCTTCTTGGCATTGGCCATCGCCTGATCCCAGGAGCCGCCTCCCTGGGCCGTCGGGCGCATGAAATCATGCACTTCCTTGCGGCCGTCCACCGACAGCACCACGTTGCTCATCTCGCGGTTGAAAAACTCGATATCCTCGTCCTTGAGATCATAGGCGTTGGTGGTGATGGTGAAGCGGAAGGTCTTGCCCGTCTTTTTCTCCAGCTCACGGCCGTAGGCCACCAGCTGCTTGACCACGCCGAAGTTGAGCATCGGTTCCCCGCCGAAGAAATCGACCTCGAGGAACTTGCGGCTGCCGGAGCGCTCGATCAGGAATTCCAGCGCGCGCTTACCGATATCCAGCGGCATCAGCAGGCGCTGGCCGTGGAAGGTGCCGGTGGAGGCGAAACAGTAGCGGCAGCGCAGGTTGCAGTCGTGCGCCACCAGCAGGCACATCGCCTTGATGACGCCGGGCTTCATCTCCTCTTCGGAAGGAACCGTGTGCAGCGACGCATCATAGGAAAAGAGCGTACCGCCGGCGATGAGGACTTTGACCTCCTCGATCACTTCCTTTAGCTCTTCTTCGTCAAATCGGCCGGAAAGCTCGCCAATGATTTGCTCGGGAGTTTCCTTTTTCCAGCGCGAGATCACCTCATAGCTCATCTCGTCCAGCAGATGCACCGTGCCGGAATCCACGTCCAGCGCCAGATATCGCCCGTCCACGCAAAAAGTATGTACCATAATTAAATACTATTCTCCTTCAGTCTCCGTAAGGCGCAGCGCGGGCGCATCTTCCTTACGAACAGATAAGAAGCCCCAGTCGCACAACTGAGGCTCCCGTTTTTCCCTTGGCGAAAAATGCTTTACGCGTTCTTGCGCGCGGGGTTATAGACCTTCTCGCCCTTGTTCTGGCAAGACTGGTTGGCAACAGTGCAGGACGTCTTGCAAGCGCTCTGGCAGGAAGCCTGGCACTCACCACAGCCCGCGCCCGTGCTCTTGTTGATGCAGGAACCCGCAACGGTCTTGATGTGCTTCATCGCGTAAACACCCTCCTTTACCTGATAAATCTTAATTATTATACATGATGGACGTGCCCTTTGCAAGCCGAAGAGCCGGGTTTTGCCGAATTATTTACGATGTGCGGACGCTTTTCATCGTCGAGGCGAGCAGTCCGGACAGAAAACCGGAAATCAATCCCAGCGCAAGATCTCCCGCGATCACGGAAATCGGCAGCAGTGTTCCTTCAAAGGCACAATAGAGTGCGATCCCCAGCGCCATGTATCCGCCGCCGACGATCAGTCCTGCGCACCAGCTGCGAATCTCCCCCTGCGCTGCGGCCAGCGTTCCCGCCAGCACCGACGCCACCTTCAGCACCTGATTGACCGGCGTGATCACCTCCGCTCCCAAATCAAACAACAGCACCGCGCAGGCAAACAGCAGCACCAATACAACCGACGTCGCCGCTGCAATCAGGATTCCCCGAATCACGCTGATCCCTGCCGATCTTCTCCCGCCCGCATTCGTCTTTGCGCCCATCTCCACCGCTCCCTTCCTTTCCTCGCTTCACCTGTATGCGGAAGGGTCGCGCATCATGTCCTGTTCGAGACGCAAAAAAGCCGCCCGGAGGTCGTACTTCCGAGCGGTTTTTGCAACTTGTCTTAGATCAGGTCGTTCTGTGCATCCTCCGGAGTGTTTTCCAGAGAGCGAACCGCCCAGCGGGCGATCATGGCCTTGGTGCTGTCGGGGCCGAAGGAGATGGTGATGACGTCGTCCTTGATGGCCGCGATGGTGGCATAGAAGCCGCCGATGGTGGTGATGCGGTCGCCGACCTTGAGGTTGGCGAGCATGTTCTTAACTTCCTTGTCCTTCTTGCGCTGCGGGCGGATCAGGACAAAGTAGAAAATGACGAAGATCAGGACAAGCGGTACGATCTGCACGAGAATCGCTGCTACGTTTTCGGGCATGATGAGGACACCTCCGTTGTTATTTCGTATTATTATACCAAACCACTGCCGCCTTCACAAGCAGACGTTACGGGTTTTCGTTGTAGTTTTCAAAAAATTCTTTTTTATACTCGGTGAAGCGATCCTGCTCGATGGCCTCTCGAATCTGATCCATCATGCGCAGCAGGAAATAGAGATTGTGGTAGCTGGTCAGGCGCGCGCCGAGAATCTCCCCCGCCTTGATGAGATGACGGATATACGCGCGGGAGAAATTTCGGCAGACCCAGCAATCGCAGTCCTCGTCCAGCGGACGCGGGTCGCGCGCATAGATCTGGTTGCGGATGACGAGGCGGCCGTGCTTGGTGAACACCGTGCCGTTGCGCGCAATGCGCGTGGGCAGCACACAGTCGAACATGTCCACACCGCGCTCCACGCCCTCCAGCAGGCAGTCGGGAGAGCCGACGCCCATCAGAT
>ERZ827423.293-NODE-293-length-67441-cov-4.942288_pt1 | contig 67441 bp, 60 predicted proteins | sample MGYA00519775_ERZ827423 | MGnify/ENA primary metagenome ERZ827423 (study PRJEB31778, sample SAMEA3449296) | human gut metagenome | biome: human gut; feature: human-associated habitat; material: faeces | place: United Kingdom | collected 2010/2012 ... | reverse complement strand
CCGAGTTTACCAATCGCTTCTCCGGCAGCAAACGTGATTTGCCAACACTGTTTGAGAAGACAGCTGCCGAGCTGGGCATTCGGCATAAGCTCATTCGTCCGTATACCCCGCGCCATAACGGCAAAGTCGAGCGCAGCCATCGCGAGGACCAGAAACGCTTCTACTCCTGCCATACCTTCTATTCATTGGACGATTTTGCAAAGCAGCTTGCCGTCCATAATCGCCGTTCCAACAACCTGCCCATGAGACCTCTTCACTGGCTTTCTCCCAACGAGTTCACTGTCCAATTTGTTTGACAATCCTACAAAATCACTTTTTCACGCACAGAGCGCGGATTTCTTCGGGAAGACCACTGCAAAAGCACATTTTCTTCCCCGTAAAAGGGTGCCGCAGCGCAAGGCTCGATGAATGCAGTGCGAAGCGCTCCGCAAGCGCCGGGTGCGCGCTGCCGTAAAGATAATCCCCCGTCACCGGATGCCCGATGTGCGCCATGTGCACACGAATTTGATGGGTTCTGCCGGTTTCCAGCTGCAACGAAACCAGCGTCCGGTTCGTTTGTGGAAAGCGAGCGATCACTTGTCCTCGCGTCACGCTGGGCTTGCCGCTCTCGCAAACGCAGCGGCGCACGCTATCGCCCTCCATTCGGTCGATGGGCGCATCGATGGTAAAGCGCTCTTGTTCTATTCTCCCTTCACAGAGCGCAGTATACCCCCGCTCGAAATCCGGCGTGTGCAGAATATCCATCAGGCGCTTGTGCATCAGCGTGGATTTCGCTACGGCCATTAAGCCGGAAGTCCCCTTGTCCAGCCGGTTGACGGGACGGAAAATGAACTTGTCTTTTCCCAGATAGAACGCGACGCGGTTGGCCAGCGTATTCAATTCCTGCCCCGGCATGGGAAGCGTTGCCAGCGGCGCAGGCTTGTTCAGAATGAGCAGCTCCTCGTCCTCGTAAACGATCTCCAGCGGACCTTCCTGCGGCACGATGCCCTGGTCGTATTCATCCTCGCAGAGCATTTCGAGCTTTTGCCCTTTGCAGACGCAGGCGTTGGCATATACGCTTTTGCCGTCCAGCAGGATGCCTTTCTGCCGCTTGAGCGCGCGAATCTGCCGGTCCGAAACGCCAAAGACGGCGCGCAGCACATCATCTGCCCGCCGTCCGTCCATTTCCTCCGTCACGAGGAAAGCATAGCTTTTGTTTTGCCCGGTCACTTTTCCAATACCTTGGAGTACTGTGCCATCATATTCACCATCTCCTGCGAAGGCTCGATCAGCAACAGTGTCTTTTTGCCGTCGCGGATGAAGAATAGGTAGTAAAGGCGGAATTTTCCGTTGAGGAAATAATCCAGGCGCTTGACGTCCTTCATAGAGAGATAACGGTCGAAGGCGTCGGTATCCGCCCAGCCGCCGGCCTCCATCTCGCGCATGCGCACCGTGGTCAGCTGCTTTCTGCGGGAATTGCCCAGCACCTTGGCCACGTCCATCTCGCCGTTGGTAAAGGTGTACTCGTATTCCGTGCGGAAATTATCCTTGTAGCGGTAGAGCAGGAAGGCCACGCCGCCGCCCACGATAAAGCTAACGAAATTGGCGACCTGGAAATCCAGCGAAAGAATACCGGATAGACCGATCATGCCGTAAAGGCCGAAGGCGACGATCAGTATCCAGCACATCACAAACCCGATGGCGCTCACAGCGCGCCCCTGCTTGCGGACGACTACTTCTTCCTTAAAATTATCCATCAAACCAAACCTCCAACAAACGCATCGTTATTTAACAATCATTGTATCATCTTTCCCCGCGTTTGGATAGTTTAATTTTGCTGTTTTTCCGGCAGGATTTTTTGTGGCTTTGGTCGAATAGTGTGAATTGGCGTATTTGACCCGACTGTGCGCTGCGGAGCTTTTTTCGCCGCACCGACAGAGTCTTTGCGCAAAATATAGAGATGAGAAATCACACCCATAGGAGGCGGACATCCTTTATGAAATGCCCTTCTTGCGGAATTTGGAATAGAGCGCATTTTACCAAGTGCTTTCGCTGCGGCGCACCGCTGACCGGCGAAAAGAACGCATCCGAAAAGAAACCGGACGCCGAGGAAGAAGAAGTTTCCTCCTCCGTTGACGAATCGACGGCGGCCGAAACACCCGTTTTCTCCCCCGAGGACGCGCCGGAGGTTCTGGCTGAAGCGGTGGAAGAATCGCTGGACGATGCGCAGCATCCGGAAGAGCCGCATAGCGGCGAAGAAGCCGATCCCCTTTCGGACAGCGAAATCTTCTCCCTCTATGATCAGGGCGACTGGTCAGACGACGAGGAAGACGATTCCGAAGAGATTTACGCAGGCGCATCCGCACCGCCGCAAGCGCCCTTTATCCGCCCGGTGGAAACGCTGGACGGCGACGATGAGCCGCCGACGGTTTACAGGCCTGCTGCGCCGGAAAAAAAGTCTCCCCCGCTCCCTTCCGTGCCGGAGGACGATGACGATGAACCCGTAACGGTCTATCGTGCGCCGGAAAAGCCGGCCGAGGAAGCGCCCGCACAGGAAACCCGCCGTTTTGCACCGGTCTCGCCGGACGCAGTGGATGGCAGCACGCGCAAGTTCGCGCCTATCGGCACTGCCGCTGCGGCCGACGCTCCCGTTCCTCCTTTGAATGACACGGAGCCGGAGGTCACGCCTACCGATCCTTCCATCAGCCACGAGATCATCCACGCGATCTTCACCAATCCGCCTGCGCATTTGGAGCCGGGGCATGATATCATGGACGACCCGCGCCCGCGCAAGCTGATGAGCCGCAAGCGCCTGCCGCCGCAGCCGGAAATCGAGGAAGAACCCGAAACCGTATACAAGCCGCGCGAGCAAAAGGCGGAGCCCCGCGTAGACAACGTAGAAGAGTTCAAGCCCACCGCGCGCCTTGCAGCGCAAAAGGCCGATGAAAAGGGCGATGAATTCACCGCCTTTGCTACCGCAAAGCGCAACTTGGTCGCTGAAGTGGAGCCGAATGATCCTTTTGAAGAAGCCATCGGCATTCCCCACAGCGAAAAAGCTGCGGAAGCAACGAAGGAGGAAGCGCCCGAAAAGGCGGAGACTCCTGCGGAAGCTCCCGCACAGCCCGAACCCGTTAAACCTGCGGAGCCGGAACAGCCCGCCTGGGTCAAGGAGGCTCTGCTCAATCTGGGACAGGAGCAGCAGATGAACAATCTTTCTTCTTCTCGCACGTCAGGCAATCGTTCCCGCCGCCTGCCCCAGCCCAATCTGGAATACGAGCCGGAGACCGCGCAGCAGCGCCCTTCCCGCCGCGTGCAAGCGGAGGAAATCCGCCGCGAGCCGGAAGAGGGCTTTGCGCCCCGTTCCGAGCGAAGAGAGCGCCCCTCCCGCCGCCCTGCCGTGCCGATGCAGCAACCGCAGGAAGAGCCGGAAGCCCCGGCGTACAGCGCACCCCGCAGCGGTTTAGAGGCCATCGCCCGGTATGAATCCAACCGCAGTAACTCCGTGCTGAGCCGCCGCCGCACAGCGCCTGCGGCTGAGACTGCGTCGCAGTCGGAACCCATTCCCGCTCAGGAACAGCGTATGGAAGAAACCGTTCGCCCCGCTCGGAGAGAAGCGCGTCCCTTTCGCCCTGTCAATCGCGCGCCGCAACGCGAAGAAATAGTGGAAGAAACGGAACGTTTGCCGCGGGAAGAGCGCCCGGAAGCGCCCATGCGGCTGCATTCCTCCCGCACGGCCGAACCCGACTCCTCCGCCCGCTCCAGCGCGAAGGAACTGCGCATCGGCGGATTGCGCGTGCAGAACCCGATCCGCGCCGCCATTGTCGCGCTCATCGCGCTGGCACTGGTCGGCCTGCTGATCTGGGGCATCGTGGCGGGTATTTCCGCCATTGCAAAGGGCGTTTCCAAGCCGAATCCGTCTGAATCCCCCGCTCCTTCTGAAACGCAGCCGGCGGAAGCGGATCCCAACGCGCCCGTGGTCACGACCGGTGAGGTCAACGGCCGGCCCGGACACATCATCACCTTCAAGGGCAATGACAATGACATCATCTATATTTCGGATGAGAACCTTTCCGGCAGCTACAACATCGCCATTGTAGACGGCATCGGCACGCTGCAAATTGAGGACAGCGCGCTGATCGGCGACCGCTATGTGGACAGTGATGTGGAAGTGACGCTCAATCCGGTTCTGCATGAATCGGGCAGTGGCAAGGAAACCAAGATGTCTCCCATCACCTTCACCGTCACGCCGCCGGACGCTTATCTGGAAATCGTCAGCCCGGCAGGCGGGGCGGATGAGACGACCCTGAGCATCTATCAGGTCAAGATCCGTGTGGAAACCGGCTCCTCCGTCACCATCGACGGCAATGACGTTTCCGACATGATTACCGAAGAGGATAACGGCATGGGCTCCATCGTCACCAACGTCAACGTGGAAGCCAAGGGTGAAAACCAGATTCCGATCACGGTCATGAAGAAGGGCTGCAAATCGGTCACGCAGAACATCGTGCTGACCCGCCCCGAAATGACCATCCCGATTGAGCTGGACGCCGCGACGCCTTCGACGGTACAGAGCGACACCGTCACCATCTCCGGCACGGTGGAAGCGGGCGTCAAGGTTTCCGTGACCTCGCCCATCAGCGGCGAAGTGACAAACAACAGCGATGGCAGCTTCTCCTTTGTGGCCAAGCTATCCTTCGGTGAAAACGACATTGTCATTGTCGCCACCAAGGGCGAAGAAACCTCCACGCTGACCCACACCGTTACCTATGAGCCGACTTACGGCGAATACGTCAACAAGGCGTATAAGATGGACTATGCCAATCTGGCCACCTATGCGGGCAAATATCAGCCCTTCCTGTGCAGCGGTCAGGTTGTGGAGGTATTCCAGACCGAGCCGTATACCTGCACCTTCAACGTGGGTACGGCAGAGGATCCCAAGTACATCTACCTCCAGATGGTGCCCGGCAAGCCGCTGGAAGAGGGCAAGACCTATAAGGTATACGCCGATGTGGATGCTTCCGGCACGAAGGACGGTTATCCCTACATGATCGGCCGCTTCTTCCTGGAGGTTGCACAGTAAAGCAATTCCTCCGGATTGCCTTCATTTCCCAGGAAAAAGCTCCCGGCATTCATGCTTTTAACAGCTTGAATGCCGGGTTTTCTTTTTTCCAATCATTTCTTTATTCTAAAATGCTACCCAAAGTATTTTTTACTTCTATGCGTGCGTTTACTTTTCCCCTCGTCTGATATAAATTAATAGTACCAATACGATTTTATGTAAAGGAGGGATGGGGCTTGCAGCAAGTGGATTATTCTCTGCTGGGCACCCGCATCCGACTCAAACGAAAAGAAATGGGCATCACGCAGGCAGAGATGGCTGAGCGCTGCGGCGTATCCGTTCCCTTCATCGGCCACATCGAGCGCGGTTCCCGCGCACCCAGCATGGAGAGCTTCTTGGGGATTTGCCGCGTGCTCCATGTCACGCCGGATTTCCTTTTGCAGGATTACATTGAATTTGAGGTCATGGAAAACGCCCGCAATTCCAAAATCACCAATACCGATCTGCTTACACTGGACAAGATCTCCCGTGTACTGCGCGAAAGCAGTACGGAATGGGAAGATTGATTCATTTTAGATAGATCCATTTGATTGATTTCCGATTAAAAAAGGCTGTCCGTCTGTAAAAGCACAGACGGACAGCCTTTGTCTTCCTTTTCTCAGCACGAATTACAGCGCCTGATCCAACATGGCGGCATAGGTTGTCTTGGGTGCAGCGCCGATCTGCTTTGCAACGGGCTGACCGTTGACGAAAACCATCACCGTGGGGATGGACATCACGCCGTAGCGCATGGCCAGATCGCCGCACTCGTCCACATCCACCTTGCCGACAATCGCACGGCCCTCATATTCCTCCGCCACCTGCTCGATCACAGGCGCGACCATGCGGCAGGGGCCGCACCACGTCGCCCAGAAATCCACCATCACGGGCGTATTCTTTGTCGCCAGGACGGATTCAAAATTGCTGCTATCGAGTTTCATTGCCATAATTTTCTACTTCCTTTCTGTATTCAGCCGTTCTGCCGCGCCTTTTCGCACAGGCGTTCCACATGGACGACCTTGGGCGCGTACTTGCCGGAGGTTTTGCGTTTTTTCTCAGTCAACCGCAACGCCAGGAACGCGGTCGCCGCCAGCAGCAGACCCAGACCTACGGCGTAAAAATCGGGGTTGCCCGGCAGGCCGAGCATCGTAGGGAGGTAATATCCGGAGACCAGTCCGATCAACAGCAGTGCCAGCGGAATGCCGTAAGCTAAACCAGCCGCACGCAGCAGCGTCTGCTCCGGCAGCTCCACCTGCACGCGATCTCCCAGGTCGACGTTACCGATGCGTTCTACCTCCATCAGCATCGCCTTCTGCGCGTGCTCGCACGCACCGCACTTGGCGCACATCGAAGAGCGCTCAAACTCCACAACCATCGTCCGATCCTTGATTTCCGTCACGGTTCCATACTCCTGCATCGTCATGCCCTCCTTCCAAGCAGTCTGCGCACGGCCTCGCCCGCCAGCACGAGTCCGGCGCTGGGCGGCACAAAGGCAATGGAAGCGGGCGTATTTTTCCCCTGTTCATCCTGAGGCACACGGGCAGGCAGTTCGTCGGAAATGCAGACGGAAAGATGCGTGATGCCGTAATCCTTGAGCTTTCTGCGCAGAATGCGCGCCAGCGGGTCGCCGCTGGTTTTGCTTAAATCTTTGATGCTGAAGGCATCCGGCCGCAGCTTGTTGCCCGTGCCCATGCTGGAGAGTATGTCGATCCCATGCTGCGTGCAGTAGACCGCAAGGCCCACTTTAGCAGGAATGTCATCAATCGCATCAATGACCAGATCCACGCCGTCGCAAAGCGCTGGGATGGTTTGCTCGTTTGCGCGGAGATCGCACTTTTCCAGCATGATCTCGCGGTTATAGCGGCGGATCATGCGTTCGGCAGCATCGGTCTTTCGCATGCCGATCGTCTCCCAATCGGCCACCATCTGGCGGTTGAGATTGCTCTCGGCAACGTCATCGCAATCCACCAGCCGCAAAAAGCCCACGCCGCTGCGGGAAAGTCCCCACACCGCTGCGCCGCCCACACCGCCCAGACCGAACACGGCCACGCGCGCACTGCGGAGCTTTTCCAAACCATCCTGACCAATCAAACGCGCCGTCCGCGCGTGTACCTGAGACATACTTCTCTCTCCTTTATTTTACCCACCAGCAAAGCATTGAAACAGCCTTTCTCAAAAAGGCTCTGCCTGCTGCATCAAATCGTATAAATTGATCACAGTGCGCGCATTTTCCCCCGCCATGCGGACGGTCTGCCCGGTGCCGGTGCGCGGGTCGTGATTCCAATAGGCAATCAGGATGTCCGCGTTGCGCACAAGATATTCGTTGCGCTTGCGGAAGCTGTCTTTCCGCTTTTCCTGCGTCACGACGACCTGATCGCAGGCACACTGCAAGACCTCCTGATAGGCCCTCTTCCAGCGCTCGCCGGAAATATCCCAGCTATGATCCGGGTAGGGCAACACCGCCACGACCCCCACGGATTCCGGCAGCACGCCGCTCCTGCGCAGCCGCAGCACCCGCTGGGCAGCGAAGAGGTCAAACCCGCTGGCCATGCCGCAAAGGAAATAACGCACGTCCTGCTGCCGCACCAGCAGCTCTACTGCGCGGTCCAAATGTCGCTCCAGCATTTCGGTTCGGGCGGAACGCAGATCAAACGCCATGCCGACGCGTGGGCGATGCCCCGTAAAGCTCGCCGCGTGCTCCATCTGCTCCGCCTCCCCCTCTCAAGATCATCTTGTCCAGTATAGCATTATTTTGACAGAAAAGAAATACGGCCGCCGTGAGAAAGCAAAAATTGTCTTTCCCCGGCCGCCGTATCGTTTTTCAGCTATTTGGTGATGATGACCATGGTATTGCGATCGAACGTGCGCTTGATTTTTGCAGCAGGTCGTAGTTCAAATCCCACAGGTTTTCCGCCTTGACCCAAACGCGCAGCGTCAGCGTTGCGTTTCCCTCCGCAGAAAAGCCCGTCAGGCGCAGGAAGGGCTTTTCCGGCTCCTCCAGAATTCTGTCCTTCTCCTCCTCCAACACACTTTGAATCAGATCGATAGCCACCTGCGGATCACCCTTGCCAAGAATGGCAAAGTTCAAATCCAAACGCCTCAGCTTTTCCGTCGAATAATTGATGATCGTCGATTTGGCAACCGTATTGTTCGGCACCACGATGTGCCGGTTGTCCAGGGTCTTGAGCGTTGTGTTCATCAGGCCGATCTGCGTCACCACACCGCTCTGCCCACCGATATCGACAAAATCGCCATCCTTGAAGGGCGCGTTCGCCAGCAGGAGCACGCCGCTGGCGAAGTTGGAAAGACTGTCCTTGAGCGCCAAGCCGATTGCCACGCCTGCTGTGCCTACCGCCGTAATCAGCGAGGTTGTCGGGATGCCGAGCACCGACATTACAATCAGAATCAGAAAAACATAGTCCACAATCTTGATCGTGGAGAGAATAAAAGCATGAAGCGTTTCACTGATATGGGAACGCTTGAGTCCGCGCTTGCTGATCTTGAGCAGCCAACGAATCAGGAAATAGCCCACCGCCAGCACGATGAGCGCCTTTGCCGCCAGCACCAGATAATCCAGACCCGTATCCAGCAGCCTGTCCCAGTTGGTCTCGGTCAGCTCCGGAGCGATTTGATTGATCTGCTCAGATACCTGAGCCGCAATTTCTTCCTGCGTCATGCGTCGGGAAGGAGCGCGCGCACGGCGCTCATGGCCTCCTGCATTTTCGACGTGCTGCCGCTGGAAACAGCGCTCTTGAGGTTATTGTATGCCGCAGAGACGGTAGAATCTTCCAGATCCGCGTAATCTTCCATATAGGAGATCATTTCCTCCGCCTGCATTGTGACCTCGGTGGTATCCGCTTCGTCGCCCGTTCCATCGCCGGTCTGGTCGCCCAGCACGCGCGCTTCAATGGCTTCGAGCGTGATGTCCTGATCAAAGGGGCCTTCAATGCCGAAGATCTCCTTGACCATCTTGTTTTTCTTGTTCTGGTTGATGATGTAATACGAGGTCGAACCGACATACTGCCCCTCGCCGGGAACGGTGTGGCGCTGAATCTGATCCATCGAAAGATCCTTGGCAAAATAGGCCAGCGTCGCAATCTGCAAGGTACTCAGGTTGGTGTCGATATTCTCCTGCACAGCGGCATAGATATCGGGAATGTTCTTGACCTGATTGGTCGCCAGCATGGTTTCAAAAATCTTGAACAGCATCCGCTGCTGACGATCCACGCGGTCCACGTCTCCTCTGCCGCCCTTGCGCCAACGGCAGTAGTCGAGCACCTGCTGACCATCCATGTGCTGCATGCCCTTCTTGGTCTCGCGGCCGCAGAGAGTAAAGGCAATATCCACGTCATAATCCACGCCGCCCATGGCGTTGACCACGTCCTTGACCACGTTCATGCCGAAGCCGACGTAGTAATCGATCTTGACGCCCAACAAATCGGAGACGGTGTTCATCGCGTAGGCATAGCCGTCCTTCTGCGCTCCGCCGCCAAAGGTGAAGGCTGCGTTGATCTTGTTGAACTTGCCGCCCTTGTTGATTCGCATATAACTATCGCGCGGGATGGAGATCATATCCACATCCTTGTTGTCAAAGTCCACCGTGACTAGGATCATGGTGTCGGTACGGAAATTCATGCCCGCCGAGATGCGCTCGGTGGAGCTATCCGCGCCCAGAAGCAAAATATTGACGCGCTTTTTCTCAAAGTCATAATCGGGCTGCGTCATCTCAGGCTCCGGGGTGGCCGTAGGCTCCGGCGTGAGCGCTTCGTCGGTCTGCTCCGGTGTAGCCGTGGGCTCCGGCGTGGGTTCCGGAGTAGCGACGAGATCCACCTTCTGGGTCTCCTCCAGCTCCGAGAATGCATTTTTAGGATTCGATACATAGGCAATCAGCCACACGCCGCTGCCGATTGCACCGACCAGGATCACCGCAACCACGATCAGCACGATGCGCAGGGCGTTGTTTTTTTTCGCCACTTTTCAACACCTCCGTATAAAATACGACTGGATAGGCAATTCGTTTCCATAAATAGAAAATCCTTTGCCTTTCCGTTTTTTCCTTGTTAGTTTTTCGCAAAGAAAGAGCCTCACCGCCGGGATACCGGAAGCGAAGCTCCTCATCTTTTTTCAGATGCGGACGGGAATGCTCTGCGCAGCCAGTGTGCGCTTCAAATCCATGATTTCCAACTGCTTATAGTGAAAGAGCGAAGCGGCCAGCGCCGCGTCTGCGCCGCCCTCGGTGAGCACCCGGGCAAAATCCTGTGCACACCCCGCGCCGCCGGAAGCAATCACAGGAACCTCAACCGCAGAGGTGACGGCTTTCGTCAGCCTCATGTCAAAGCCCGCCTTGGTGCCGTCCGCATCCATCGACGTCAGCAGCAGTTCGCCTGCCCCCAATTGCACGACCTTTTGCGCCCATTGCACGGCGTCCAGCCCCGTGGGCGTGCGTCCGCCATGGGTATAGACCTCAAAAAACGTACCATTCCACTTTGCATCAATGGCCACGACCACGCACTGGGAGCCGAATTTCTTCGCGGCCTCTGTGAGCAATTCCGGATGCGCCACGGCGAAGGAATTGACGCTCACCTTCTCCGCACCTGCGTGCAGCAGATCGGAATAATCCTCAATGCTGCGGATGCCTCCGCCGACCGTAAAGGGGATATAGACCGCTTTAGCCACGGCACGGACAGTATCGAGCATGATGCGCCGCGCGTCCGACGACGCAGTAATATCCAGAAAGGTCAGCTCGTCCGCGCCCGCTTTGTCATAGGCCGCGGCGCATTCCACCGGGTCGCCCGCGTCGGTCAGATTCACGAAGTTGATTCCCTTGACCACGCGGCCGTTTTTCACGTCCAAGCAGGGAATGATTCTCTTTGCCAGCATAAAGACGCTTCCTCCCCTCTTATTTCATCGACGCAAAGTTCTTCAGCAGCGCAAGGCCGGTTTCACCACTCTTTTCCGGATGAAACTGCACGGCCCAAAGGCTGCCTTTGCGCACGGCGACATCCATCGGCACGCCGTAATCCACCTGTGCCAGCACCTGATCGCGCTGCAAAGCGTGGACATAATAAGAGTGAACGAAATACATCCAAGGCTTTTCGGGAAGACCGGAAAAAAGCGGATCGTCCTTCATGATATTGAGCTGATTCCAGCCCATGTGCGGGATTTTACGCCCCTGTCCGGAGGGAATGCGCTTGACCTGACCTCGCAGCCAGCAAAGGCCCTTCGCGCCGGGCGTTTCCTCACTGGACTCAAAGAGCAGCTGTTCCCCGATACAGATGCCTAGGAACGGTCTGCCGGAGGCGATAAACTCCTCCATCGCCTGCACGGCACCGCTGGCGCGCAGCTGTTCCATCGCATCGCCGAACGCGCCCACACCCGGAAGAATGACCGCGTCAGCGGAAAGGATCTCCCCAGCATTGCGGGTCAGCAGCGATTTTTCCCCGATATATTCCAGCGCGTGCATCACGCTGCGCACGTTGCCGGCGCCGTAATCCACCACAGCGATCATATGGATTCATCCTCCCCGTATTTTTGCAGAATTTCTTCGGCGGCCCTGCGAAGGGAGACGCCGCTGTTCATCGCGTGTTTTTGCAGCAGGCGGTGGGCAGCCGCTTCGTCCACGCCGCCGCGGCGGATCATCGCGCGCTTGGCTCGAGCGACCAGTGCCTCCTGCGCGCCGATATGGTGCAGCACAATTTCACACAGCTGTGCGCGCGTCAGTCCCGCCGGAAGGTTTTCGATTCCGGCAAGCTGCGGTGCGCCGGGGGCGAGCAGCAGCATGGGAATCTCCGCCGGCAGCATTCTGCGCAGCCGCGGCGCAGTCATGTCCTCCAGCCGTGCGCCGCAGACCACCAGCGTCACCGCCTGCTTCTGGCGCAGGACGGCGGAACCGCTGGTCGCCGCAATCGCGCGAATGCCGTATCGCGCCAATGAATCCGCTATCCTTCTGGCGTTCTCTGCGTTGGAAAACACTGCTGCAACCAACATCCCAGCGTCACGCCCCTCTTGCCTCTCTTAATACTTGGAAAGATATTCCTCCAGCTCCCACTGGGAAACACGCATGCAGTATTCATGCCATTCCGACTTCTTGGCGGCGAGATATTTGTCGCAGATATGGTCGCCGAGCACGTCGGCTACCATCGGATCAGCCTCCATCAGCTCCACCGCCTTCATCAGATCAGACGGCAGATCGGTCACGCCGCAGACCTCGCGCTGCGCCTTGGACATCTGATAGACGTTCTGGTTGACGGGATCGCAGGGCATGAGCTTTTCCTCAATGCCGCGCAGACCGGCTTCCAGCACCAGCGCAAACACCAGATAGGGGTTGGCCGTCGGGTCGGGGTTGCGAAGCTCGATGCGGGTGCCCTTGCCGCGCGCGTCCGGGATGCGGATCAGCGGCGAGCGGTTCTTGGCAGACCAGCAGATGTAGATGGGCGCTTCGTGGCCGGGCACCAGGCGCTTATAGGAGTTGACGAGCGGATTGGTCACGGCGACCATAGAAGGCGCGTGCGCCATCACACCCGCAATAAAGTGATAAGCCGTCTCGCTCAGGCCGTAGCGATCCTTTTCGTCATAGAACACATTCTCGCCGTCATGGAACAGCGACATGTTGATGTGCATGCCGGAGCCCGCAATGCCGTAGATCGGCTTGGGCATGAAGGTAGCATGCAGGCCGTGGCGCTGCGCAGTGGTCTTGACGACCTCCTTAAAGGTGATGACGTTATCCGCCGTGACCAGCGCCTGGTCGTACTTGAAATCAATCTCGTGCTGGCCGCGCGCCACCTCGTGGTGGCTGGCTTCGATTTCAAAGCCCATGTCCTCGAGCACCACGCACATCTCGCGGCTGGCGATTTCGCCCTCGTCGGAAGGACTCAGGTCGAAGTAACCGCCCTCGTCATAGGTGCGGGTGGTCGCCTTGCCGGTATCGTCGGTATGGAACAGGAAGAACTCCAGCTCCGGCCCGACGTAGAATTCATAGCCCATCTTGCGGGCGCGCTCCAGCACGCGCTCGAGCACATAGCGGGGGTTGCCCTCAAAGGGCCTGCCATCAGTGGTATAAACGTCGCAGATCAGGCGGGCGACCTGTCCCTGCTCGCTCCAGGGCAGGATACAGAAGCTGTCCGGATCGGGATAGAGGCACATATCGCTCTCTTCGATGCGGGTAAAGCCCTCGATGGACGATCCGTCGAAGCGGCAGTCGTTCTTGAGCGCCTTTTCCACCTGGCTGGCGGTGACGGTGACGCTCTTCATCGCGCCGAAAATATCGGTAAACTGCAAGCGAAGGAAGCGAATGTCGTTTTCGCGCACCATGCGGATGATGTCCTGCGGCGTGTACTTTGCCATGTCAAAAACTCCTCCTCAATATCTAGTGGTTCTGATAAGCACTTACTTTATTTTCACACAATCTCCAAAAGAGACATAAGGGCACCGGAAAAGCGCTCCGTTGCCCTTATGGATTTCATTTTAGCATCGCGGCGCGCGGCCTGTCAATGCCGGGCAGGTTAAATGCGCGTGCGCTTTTGTCAATCAGATCTTTGCCAGATCCACCACGTCGAAGCCCTTCTCCATTGCGGAATGGAGCGCGAAGAGCAGCGCGCGGACGGTATCCAGCGAAGTCAGGCACGTCACGCCGTTTTCGACGGACCAGCGGCGGAGCTTAAAGCCCGCGCGCTCGGGACGGCGGCCATGGGTCGCGGTGTTGATGACCAGTGCGATGCCTGCCTGATGCAGGGTTTCCATGTGTTCGCCGAAGTCCTCGACGACCTCGCAGGAGATGCCGTGTTCCTTCAGGTCCTTTGCAGTGCCGGGGGTTGCCATCAGATGATAGCCCAGCTCTTCGTAGCCCGCGGCCAGCTCGCGCAGCTCCGCCTTGTCGTGGTTATTGACCGAGCAGAGCACCTTGCCGTGGGGATGCAGCTTGAGCCCTGCGCCCAGGAAGGCCTTGTAGAGCGCCTCAGCATAATCGGGAGATACACCGAGCACTTCGCCCGTGGACTTCATCTCCGGCCCCAGGCTGGTATCGGCGTCGATGAGTTTCTCAAAGGAGAACACCGGCATCTTGACCGCGACAAGCTTGCTCTTCTTGTAAAGGCCGGTGCCGTAGCCCATATCGCAAAGCTTGCCGCCGAGAATCACCTGCGTGGCGAGCTTGACAATCGGCACACCTGTGACCTTGGAGATATACGGCACGGTGCGGGACGAGCGCGGGTTGACCTCGATGACGTAAACGCGACCGTCCTTGACAATGAACTGGATGTTGATCAGACCCTTGACGTGCAGCGCGCGCGCCAGAGCACGGGAGTGCTCCACCAGCTTCATGCAGATCTCATGCGGCAGGGTCTGCGCAGGATAGACCGAAATCGAGTCGCCGGAGTGCACACCCGCGCGCTCCAAATGCTGCATGATACCGGGCACGAGGATGTCCTCGCCGTCGCACACAGCGTCCACCTCGCACTCCTGACCTTCGACGTACTTATCGACGAGGATCGGGTGTTCCTTGATCTCCATGTGGGAGGTGATGATCTTCATGAACTCGATGATGTCGGCGTCGGAACGGGCGATCTCCATGCCCTGACCGCCCAGAACATAGGACGGACGCACGAGCACGGGGTATTCCAGCTGATGCGCGGCTTCCAGCGCTTCCTCGGTGGTGAAGATGGTCTGACCGGCAGGACGCGGAATGCCGCACTGTTCCAGAATCTCGTCGAACTCTTCGCGGTCCTCCGCGCGGTCGATGTCGCGCTCGGAGGTGCCCAGAATCGGCACGCCCATCTCGGTCAGCGCCTTGGTCAGCTTGATGGCGGTCTGCCCGCCGAACTGCACCACTGCGCCGTCCGGCTTTTCCAAATCGACGATGTTGCCCACATCCTCGCGGGTCAGCGGCTCAAAGTAGAGCTTATCGGCGATGTCGAAGTCGGTAGAGACGGTTTCGGGGTTGTTGTTGACGATGATGGTCTCACATCCCATTTCCTTGAGCGCCCAAACCGAGTGCACCGAGCAATAGTCAAACTCAATGCCCTGGCCGATGCGGATGGGGCCGGAACCAAGCACCATGATCTTTTTCTTATAGGTTGCGGGGCTGACCTCGTTCTGTGAAGAATAGGTCGAGTAGTAGTAGGGCGTGACGGCCTCAAACTCCGCAGCACAGGTATCGACCATCTTGAAATCGGGCACGATGCCCCACTCACGACGAAGAAGCTTAATCTGCAAGGCGGTTGCACCGCACAGTTCGCCGATGGTCTTATCGGTATAGCCCATGCGCTTGGCCTCGAGCAGGGTATCGTAATCGGGCATGCCCTTCTTGAGGTCAGCTTCCATCTGCACAAGGCTCAAAATGCCTTCCAGGAACCAAGGATCGATGCTGGTGATCGAAGCGATCTCCTCCAGCGTCGTGCCTCTGCGCATGGCCTCCGCGATGACGAACAGGCGGCGGTCGTCCACGACGTAGAGCTCCTTGTGCAGCTGCTCGTCGTCCATCTCGTCGATCACGGGCAGGTGCAGGGATTCCACGTTCTGCTCCAGAGAGCGTACCGCCTTCATCAGGCCGCCCTCGAAGGTGGAGGCGATGGCCATGACCTCGCCTGTGGCCTTCATCTGCGTGCCGAGCGTGCGGCGCGCGGTAACAAACTTATCAAACGGCCACTTCGGGATCTTGACGACGATGTAGTCCAGCGTCGGCTCAAAGGCGGCGTAGGTCTTGCCGGTGACGGAGTTCTTGATTTCGTCCAGCGTATAGCCCAGCGCAATCTTGGCAGCAACTTTGGCGATGGGATAACCGGTCGCCTTGGAAGCCAGCGCAGAGGAGCGGGACACGCGGGGGTTGACCTCGATGACGACGTACTGCGCGGAATGCGGGTTGAGCGCGAACTGCACGTTGCAGCCGCCGACAATCCCCAGCGCGTCGATGATGTTCAGCGCCGCGGTGCGCAGCATCTGATATTCCTTATCGGCCAGCGTCTGCGAGGGCGCCACGACGATGGAATCGCCCGTGTGCACGCCGACGGGGTCAAGGTTTTCCATATTGCAGACGGTGATGCGGTTTCCGGCGCTGTCGCGCATCACTTCGTATTCGATTTCCTTCCAGCCCGCAATGCACTTTTCAATCAGGCACTGATTGACACGGGAAAGGCGCAGACCGTTTTCGCAGATGGTTTCCAGCTCTTTGCGGTCCTTGCAGATACCGCCGCCGGAACCGCCCAGAGTGTAAGCGGGGCGCACAATGACGGGGTAACCGATCTTTTCGGCAAAGGCGCAGGCATCCTCCACGGTCTCGATGACCAGGCCGTCGATGCACGGCTCGCCGATGGACTGCATGGTCTCCTGGAACGCCAGACGATCCTCCGCCTTCTTGATGGCGGGCGCTTGCGTGCCGATGATTTTGACGCCCATGCGGTCGAGGTAGCCCTCCTCCGCCAGCTCCATGACCAGGTTCAGGCCGGTCTGGCCGCCCAGCGTCGCCAGCACGGAATCGGGATGCTCTTTCTCAATGACCTTCTTGACGCTTTCGGCAATCAGCGGTTCGATGTAGACGCAGTCCGCGATGTCGCCGTCGGTCATGATGGTGGCGGGGTTGGAGTTGATGAGCACAACCTCCAAGCCCTCTTCTTTCAGCGAGCGGCAGGCCTGCGTGCCCGCGTAGTCGAATTCGGCCGCCTGGCCGATGACGATGGGACCGGAACCGATGACCAGTACTTTATGGATCTCTTGATTCTTAGGCATCGAGCTGACCTCCCATGACGTTAATGAAGCGGTCGAACAGGAAATTGGTATCGACGGGTCCGGGGCTGGCCTCGGGATGGAACTGCACCGTGTAGACGCGGCCGCCGTCGTAGGTCACGCCTTCCACCGAGCCGTCGTTGACGTTAAGAAAGCTGACCTGTCCCTCAGCGGGAATGGTATCGGCCTTGACCATGAAGTTGTGGTTCTGGCTGGTGATATACACACGGCCGGTGGACAGCTCTTTGACCGGATGGTTGACGCCGTGGTGGCCGTAATCCATCTTGACGGTCTTCGCGCCCATGGCCAGCGCCGTGATCTGGTGACCCAGGCAGATGCCGAAGATCGGCAGGCCGCTATCGTAGAGCTTTCGCACGCAGGCGATGGACTCCACGCACTCCTCCGGGTCTCCGGGGCCGTTGGAGAGCATGATGCCGTCGGGCTGAATGGCAAGCACCTCTTCCGCAGGGGTATTATAAGGAAATACATAAAGGTCACAGCCTCTGCGGCGCAGGGAGCGCAGGATGGAGTTCTTCGCGCCGTAATCCATCAGCGCGACGCGCTTGCCCTCGCCGGGGATATGCTCCATTTCCGTTCGGCTGACCATCTTGACCACGCCGGTGACGCGGTAATCGCGCGCAATCTTGGAACAGGCCTGAATCGACAGATCCTCGCGGGAGGTAATCATGCCGTTCATGGTGCCGCGGGTGCGCAGATGGCGCGTCAGCGCGCGGGTATCCAGCCCGGCAATGCCGGGAATATCATAGCGGGAAAGATAGCGATCCAGCTCCTCTTCGCTGCGGTAGTTGGACGCGCGGCGCGCAACCGACTGCACAATGAAAGCCGAGGCCCAGGGCCGGCGGCTCTCCGCGTCCTCTTCATTGATTCCGTAGTTGCCCATCAGGGGATAAGTCATGGCCACGCCCTGTCCTGCGTAGGAAGGGTCGGTCAACACTTCGAGATACCCTGCCATTGCGGTATTGAACACCACTTCGCACACAACGTCTCTGTCCGCGCCGATGCGCCGGCCCTCAAAGACCGTGCCGTCCTCCAGGATGAGATATGCTTTCATGCAAGCCTCCTGCGTTCGCTTTTCTTGTGTATCAATATACCATTTCTGCTCATAAATTGCAAAGGTTTTTGGCCGGATAACGCACTTTTAACCTTTTGCCGTAAAATCGCCTCTTGCTTTTTCAAAAATGCTGCTATATAATACTTGTTTAGATTGAGACGTGTTTCCAAAACCGAGTTTTGAACCACGTTCGGTTTTGATTTTCATTTTTCCTTGTTTTTTGACGGTGCAGTGTTTACTGCGCCTTTTTTCTTGTCTAAATCGCTGTTATTCTGAACTTTCGTACAAATTAACATTTAGAACGTTCGGATTTGTCCATCTAAAAATTTTACAAAAAGCTGCTCTATCCAAAGAATGCCGCCGATTATACGTCTCCGAACAAGTTCAATACAGACTTATGCACATTTACTGCATATATATTCATATTAATCCTCTTATCTTCCTCCTTCCCGCACTTGACAAACCGCTCAAAATCTTATAGTGTAATTTATGTATTTTTTGTCTTCTGACACCCTTATTCCGTCCTTTCAGGGAGGTTTTTTCATGTCCCAGACACAGCATCAGACCGTTCTTGTGCTCGATTTCGGGGGACAGTACAATCAGCTCATTGCGCGCCGCGTGCGTGACGAGGGCGTGTACTGCGAGATGATCCCCGGCGGATCGTCTATCGAACGCATTCGCTCCAAAAACCCGATGGGCATCATTCTCACCGGCGGCCCCAACAGCGTTTACGCCGAAGGCGCGCCCCGCTGCACGCCCGAAATTTTTGAACTGGGCATCCCCGTGCTCGGCATCTGCTACGGCATGCAGCTGATGACTGTGATGCTGGGCGGCGAGGTTCGCTCCGCCTCCCTCAAAGAATACGGCCAGACGGATATCACGCTTTCGGACTGCGCGCTGTTCGACGGCATTGCGGGCACTTCCCGCTGCTGGATGAGTCATACCGATCAGGCGGCCGTGCTGCCCGAAGGCTTCCGCGCCATCGCCTCCACCTCCACCTGCCCCATCGCGGCCATTGCCAACGAAGAAAAGAAGTTCTACGGCGTGCAGTTCCACCCGGAAGTGCAGCACACCGAGCACGGCACTGAGATGCTGCGCAACTTTCTCTACAACGTCTGCAAGCTGAACGGCGACTGGTCTATGCCCCAATATGTAGAAGAGACCGTCGCGGCGCTGCGCAAGAAGATCGGCTCCGGCCGCGTGCTGTGCGCTCTTTCCGGCGGTGTGGACAGCGCAGTTTGCGCCGCGCTGCTCAATCGTGCGGTGGGCAAGCAGCTCACCTGCGTATTCCTGGATATCGGCTTGATGCGCAAGGACGAGCCGGAACAGGTCGAGGATCTGTTCCGCAATCAGTTTGACATCGATCTGATCTGCATCGACGCGAGCGAGCAGTTCCTCACCGCGCTGGCCGGTGTTTCCGAGCCGGAAAAGAAGCGCAAGATCATCGGCGAGGAGTTCATCCGCGTGTTCGAGCAAGCCTCCAAGAAAATCGGCAAGGTTGATTATCTGGCGCAGGGCACGATCTACCCCGATGTGATCGAATCCGGCACCGGCACGGCGGCGACCATCAAGAGCCACCACAATGTGGGCGGCCTGCCCGACGTGATCGACTTCAAGGAGATCATCGAACCGCTGCGCGACCTGTTCAAGGACGAGGTTCGCCGTCTGGGTCTGGAGCTCGGTCTGCCGGAGGACATGGTTTGGCGTCAGCCCTTCCCCGGCCCCGGCCTTGCGGTGCGCATCATCGGCGACATCACCCGCGAAAAGATCGCCATTCTCAAAGAGGCTGACGCGATTTTCCGCGAGGAAGTCGCCAAAGCCGGTCTTTCCCGCGACATCAACCAGTATTTCGCCGTGCTGACCAATATGCGCTCCGTCGGCGTGATGGGCGACGGCCGCACCTACGATTACACCGTCGCGCTGCGCGCCGTCAACACCGTCGATTTCATGACGGTGGATTGGTCCCGCATCCCCTACGACGTGCTGGCCCGCACCTCTGCGCGCATCGTCAACGAGGTTCCCTCGGTCAACCGTGTCGTCTACGACATCACGACCAAGCCCCCGGCAACCATCGAGTGGGAGTAAGATTTACGCACGATTAAGCACAAAACCCTGCAGCAGCTGATGTACTGCCGCAGGGTTTTGTGCTTTTTGCTTTCATCCAAATCTGATTGAACGCACGTAGTACTTGCAAATGCAAAATAGACGGCGTCGGATAAATCCGACGCCGTCTTAGTTTTACCCGATCTTATTCTTCGATCGTGCAGTACATGAAGTACTTGTAACCCAGGGGGTTAGAGTAGAAGCCATGCACGTTGCTGTCGAGCATATAAATATCGGTGTAGAAGTACAGGGGCACGATGCAGCCGGTCTGCATCAGCATATCCTCAGCGATGTGCATCATGGCGTAACGGTTTGCAGAATCGGTGCAGGACTTGATGGAGGAAATCAGCACATCATAGGTCTGCGCCCAAGTGCCATTGGTCACGTTGACGTCATAACCGTAGGGAGTCAGATCCAGGTTGTAGATCGCAACATCGGCGTTCGCGCCCTTGCCGAACTGAACATCATTGTTGCCGGAAGCCGTGGTCCACATATCCAGGAAGCAGATCGGGTCGTTGTAGTCGGCCACCCAGCCGTTACGGGCGATGGAGTAATCGCCGTTCTTACGGGTGTTGAGGAAGGTCGCCCACTCCTGGTTCTCCAGGTTCATGGTGATGCCGACAGCGGCCAGCGCAGACTGCAGGTACTCACCGGTGGCCTTGTGGCTTTCACCGGTGTTGTACAGGTAAGTCAACGTGGGGAAATCGGTGAACTGCTGGGTCGCCTCGTCGAAGGTGTAGTACTTCTTCAGGGTCTCCACAGCGGTGTTAAAGTTGGACTCGAAGGAATCCTTGGACACATCGTAGTAGCCGTCGAAGGCGTCGTTGTGGCCGGCGTTCTGGTAGAACTGAGAACCATCGGCATCCGTCATGCCCATCGAAACGAAGGAGGAAGCGGGAACCTGACCGGCCTGGCCGATTTCCTCAACGATGTAGTTGCGGTCCAAGAGCAGGCCGATGGCGTTGCGGATCTCTTCCTTAGCCTTCTCGGCGTCCGCGCCGGTCAGCGTGGAGGAAGCGGGCAGGATTTCTTCATTGATGTTCCAGCAAACATAGTACGTACCAATCTGGCCGGCGACAACGAACTCATCCGGATATTCTTCCTTCAGGGAAGCGATCTCATTGGTGGGAACATCGTCGATCAGCTGCCAAGAACGGTTCTCGAAGTTGGAGAGCATGTTGTTGGCGTCATCGGACAGATAGAAGTTGATCGTGTCCATGGTGATGGCGTCCGCATTATAGTAGTTGGGGTTCTTCTGCAGGGAGATCACACTGTTGTGATCCCAAGCAGCCATGGTGTACGGGCCGTTGCAGACATAGGTGGAAGGATCGGTCGCCCAGGCTTCGTTGGCCACAACATCCTCACGAACGGGGAAGTAGGCCGGGAAGGCGAGCAGCTCATTCCAGTAAGCAACTGTGTTGGACAGAGTCACCTGGAGGGTCTTGTCGTCCAGAGCAACGACATTCAGCTCCGCATCGGGGTTGACGTAGTTGCCTGCGTCGTCGGTCGCCCAAACATCCGCATAGCCGTCCACGACTTCGAACATGTAGCCGTAGTCCGCAGCCAGCGCGGGGGAAGCAGCGCGCTTCCAGGCAAAGGCGAAGTCACCGGCAGTAACAGGCTGGCCGTCAGACCAAGTCATGCCATCGCGCAGGGTGTAGGTGTAGGTCACAGTGCCGTCCGCGTTGGTCACGCCTTCAGGCAGCTCAGTGGCTGCATCTGCAACGATCTCGAGGTTGCCGTTTTCGTCCTGTGCCCACTTGGCCAGGCCGCTGAACAGGTGCGCCGTCAGGGTCGCGCCGTCCACGGCGGAGTTGAGCGCAGGATCAATGGTATCCGGTTCGGAAGCCAAGCAGACATTGATGACACTGGGTTCCGCATTATCTGCGGGAGCGTCAGCAGATTCGGCAGGCGCTTCCGCGCTTTCAGCGGGAGCATCCGTGGGCGCTGCGCTTTCGGCAGGCGTGCTGCTGCACGCTGCCAGCGAGAGCACCATAGCAAGAGCCAACACAAGAGCAAGGATCTTCTTCATGGAAAACTCATCCTTTCGTTTTTATCTTAAATATGCTCATCGCATATTCAGATCAGTTGATTTCGTTCACCTTGTGGCAGGCAACGAAGTGGCCGGAGGAAACCTCCTTGAATTCCGGCATACTTTCCGCGCACTGCTCACCGGCATAGGGGCAGCGCGTGCGGAACGGGCAGCCGCTGGGCGCGTTGAGCGGGCTGGGAATATCGCCCGAGAGCACGATGCGCTGGTTGGCGCGCGCGATCTTGGGATCCGGAACCGGCACGGCAGACAGCAGGGACTTGGAATACGGGTGCAGCGGATGATCGTAGATCTCCGAAGCACTTGCAAGCTCCACCATCTTGCCCAGATACATCACAGCGATGCGGTCGCTGATGTGACGCACCACGAGCAGATCGTGCGCGATGAAAAGATAGGTCAGCCCCAGCTGCTGCTGAAGCTCCGCAAACATATTGATGACCTGCGCCTGAATCGAAACGTCCAGAGCGGATACCGGCTCGTCGCAGACGACAAAGTCGGGGTTGACGGCAAGCGCTCGTGCGATGCCGATGCGCTGACGCTGACCACCGGAGAACTCGTGCGCATAGCGCGCCGCGTGCTCACTGTTCAGGCCGACATAGCTCATCAGCTCCAGAATGCGATCCTGACGCTCCTTCTTGGAAGAATAGAGCTTATGGACATCCAGCGGCTCGCCGATGATATCCGCAACCGTCATGCGGGGATTCAGCGAAGAATACGGATCCTGAAACACCATCGAAGCCTTCTGGCGGAAGGCCTTGATATCGTCCTTCGTCACGATCTTCCTGCCGTGGTAGTAAATCTCACCCGCCGTGGGCTTGTAAAGGTGCAGGATTGTGCGGCCGACGGTGGTCTTGCCGCAGCCGGATTCGCCGACCAGACCCAGCGTCTCGCCCGCTTTGATGGAGAAGCTCACATCGTCCACGGCCTTGAGGGGCTTGGTGCGAAACAAACCCATATTGATATTGAAGTATTCTTTCAGGTTTCTTACATCGATGATCGGCTGTGCGTTTTCATTCTTGTTCATTTTTCAGCACCGCCTTTCTCTTCAGGGTTCTCCTCTGCTGCATCGTCCAGCGAGATTGTGCCGTCCTCCACGCCCTTTTTGACGTTCATCCAACAGGCAGCCATATGATCCTGATTGATGACCATGCGCTCGGCGCAATGGTTCAGGCAGATCTTCATGGCGTTTTCGCAGCGCGGGGCGAAGGGGCAACCGACCGGCATATTCAGCAGATCGATGGGTGTGCCCTTGATGGGTTCCAGCTTCATGCCGACGTTTTCGTTGGAGGGAATGGAACGCAGCAAGCCCTTGGTATACTCATGAGCAGGGTTATAAAAGATCTCATCCGCCGTGCCCTGCTCGCAAATGGAACCGGCATACATGACAATGACTTCGTCGCACATCTGTGCCACAACGCCAAGGTCGTGGGTAATCAAGATAATCGCCATGCCGAGTTCCTTTTGCAGGGACTTCATCAGGTCGAGGATCTGCGCCTGGATCGTGACATCCAGCGCGGTGGTCGGCTCGTCGGCAATCAGGATATCCGGCTCGCACGCCAGCGCCATGGCGATCATGACGCGCTGGCGCATGCCGCCGGAAAACTCGAAGGGATACTGCTTCATGCGTTTTTCCGGCTCGTTGACATTGACCAGGCGGAGCATTTCCACCGCGCGGTCATACGCCTGCTTGCGGTTGCGCTTGGTGTGCAGCATGATGGCCTCCATCAGCTGACGGCCGATGGTGTAGGTCGGATTGAGCGAGGTCATGGGATCCTGAAAGATGATGGAAATGCGGTTGCCGCGGATGGTTTTCATCACCTTTTCGCCGGAACCGACCAGCTCCTGCCCGTCGAACTTGATCGAGCCGGAGGTGATTTTACCCGTCCCGGCAAGAATCTGCATGACGGAATAGGCCGTGACCGATTTGCCCGATCCGGATTCGCCCACGATGCCGAGCACCTTGCCCCGATCGAGGAAGAAGGACACGCCGTTGACCGCCTTTACCTCGCCCGCATCGGTGAAAAAGGAGGTGTGCAGGTCGTTGACTTCAAGCAAAGACATGATCTTTTCCTCCCTTCATCAGCCGTTGAGCTTGGGGTCGAATGCATCGCGCAATCCGTCGCCGAAGAGGTTCAGAGAAAGCACGATCAGGGAAATCACAACAGCGGGAATCACCATTCGGTACGGATAAGAAGAAATGCCGTTCAGCGCATCCGACGCCAGAGAGCCAAGAGATGGCATCGGCGCATTGACACCCAGACCCAGGAAGGAGAGGAAGCTCTCCGTAAAGATCGCATTGGGAATCTGCAGGGCCGTCGAAATGATGATGACGCTGATGCAATTGGGAATCAGATGCCGCGTGATGATCCATCTGCCGGAAGCGCCGGTCGCCTGTGCGGCAAGGACATATTCCTGCTCTTTGAGGGAAAGAATCTGTCCGCGGATTAGTCGGGACATCGAAACCCAGTACAGCACACCAAAGACGATAAACAAACTGATGATGTTGCTGCCGATCTGCTCCAGCACAGTGCCTTCCAGAGAATTGCCGATGGCGACCTTCAGCACCGAAGCCAGCAGAATGACCATCAGCATATCGGGCAAAGAATATATAATATCCACGATGCGCATGATGAACAGATCAACCTTGCCGCCGCAGTAACCGGCGATGGAACCGATCGTCATGCCGACGATGAGCACGATGATGCTGGCAAAGAAGCCTACCGCAAGGGAAATTCGCGTGCCGTAAACCACGCGGATGAAATAATCGCGTCCTGCCGAGTCCGTGCCGAAGACATGCGGGAATACTTTCTCCCCGGCATCAATGCGCACCTGCTCGCTCTTGCCGTATTCAAACGGCGCAAGGTTCTTAAATGAGGCGTCCACGGGCTTGCCGGGCGTCACGCCCAACTGCTGCTCGTAGGAATAGGGCCAGAACATCGGGAGAATGATCGCAGCCAGCGTAATGATCAGGACGATAATCAAGCTGACCATCGCGACTCTGTTTTTCATCAAGCGTCTGCACCCATCCTTGAAAAAAGTACTGGATGGCCGCATCTGCACCATATAGGCTTTTTCTTCATCCGTTGCCGGAGTAAACGCATCCAGATCAACATGAAAGCTGAACGGCTTTTTCTTCATCATCTTTCTGCCTCCTTACTCCAGCTCGATCCGAGGATCGACGATTTTATAAAGAATATCGCTGACCAGGTTCATGACGATAACCAGAATCGCCAGCACAATGGTCGTGCCCATAATCAGCGTGTAGTCGCGGCCGGTAATGCTGTTGACAAACGCACGGCCGATGCCGGGAACCGCAAAAATCTGCTCCACGACCAGCGAACCGGTGACGATATAGGCAATCATCGGGCCGGCATAGGTGATGACGGGGATCAGCGAATTCTTCAATGCATGACCGAAAATGATCCGAAAGCCCGGAACGCCCTTGGCTCTAGCCGTGCGGATATAATCCTGCCCCAGCACGTCCAGCATGGACGAGCGGGTCAAACGGGTGATATAGGCCATCGGGTACAGGCCGAGGGTCACAATCGGGAGTATCAAGCCCGTCGTTGTGGAACCGTTTGCCGGCAACCAGCCGAGCTTGACGGAGAACACAATCAGCAGCAGCGAACCCATAATGAACGATGGCATCGAAACAAATGCAGTCGTAATCACCATGATGACTTTATCAATGATCCTGTTGCGGCGAAGCGCGGCAACCGCGCCGAATACGATGCCGAGAATCATCGCGCCGAAGGCTGCAATCAAGCCGAGCTTGGCAGAGGTCTTCATGCCGTCGCTGATGATATCGACGACCTGACGGCCGCGCTGCTTCAGGGACGGGCCGAAATCGAAGCGGGTTACAATATCCTTAAGATAGGTTCCATACTGCTCCAAAAGCGGCTTATCCAAACCATATTTGGCCTCCATGGCCGCCTGAACGGCAGGCGTCGTCGCCTTTTCTCCGACGAAAGGACCGCCGGGAACAGCACGCATGACAAAGAAGGTGATGGTAATCACAGCCCACACCGTCAGGATCGCCAGCCCGATCCTCTTGAGGAGGTAAACAAGCATTTTAGAATTCATGTTCAACCTGCTTTCTGAAGCTGCAAATAATCCAACCGCAACTTTCATTAAGTACCTTCTATTATAAGCCTCCATTACTGTTTGGCAATAGGTGAAATGTAAATATTCTGCATAATTACATGGCTAAATGTGCGTTTTTAGTCCATTTGCAGTCTTGCTCTGCATATTTTATTTAAAAATGAAAACCAGCTATTCATTTTTAACATTTAAATGTCTGCATCCAATTTCAGCATCATTTGCAATGTGTTTTGCATCTTCCCGCACTTTCCAGATAGAACGCAATTAAGCACGCCAATTTCCAACAGAAAAACGCAGCCCTCAGTCATCATACCAAGAGCTGCGTTTTTTCGCTTTATTTGCATTTCGACAAAACAGCGTTTTCTCTTCGCTCACGCGTACGCGCGCTCTTCGAGCACGCAGCGCACCGTCACGCGGGATTGGCCACCGACTGTGCAGGTAAACAGCGTCATATCCCAATCCCCGCTCGTCATCTCTTCAACCGCAAAAGGTGAAAGAATCTCCATCTCAGCGGTTCTATATCGAAATACATTTCCGTCCATGTCTGTGAAGATTACTTCTTCACCCTGCGGCAGGTCTTTCAGCCGTCCAAAATGACTGCGGTAGTTATGAGCAGCGATCACCATGTTGTTCAGATAGACAGAACCCGCATAACGGCAAGGAGCAGTTCTCAAATTGGAATAACTCCATTCACCGATCACAGGCAGATCCAGCGACAAAGCCGGTATGGTCAACACACCGCTATATTCCTGACCGTCTACTTCCTCCTGCGGCATATCCATTTCCGGGTTCAGCACATAATCCGGAATATAGGCCTCCTCCAATGACTCGCCGGATGGGAGATCAGGCAGGCTCATATTGATGTTCTCCTGAATATCGGAGTTCAACTGCTCAAGAACCCGTTCGGATGAATCCCCCGCCGCCTTATCGCACCAAAGATTATAAGCCGCAAGAAGGAGCGCCGCCGTCAGCAGCAGCAGCCCCATCCCCATGCAGATCTTGCTTTGTTTACTCATGATCCCTATTCTTTCTCGAAGCGGTTCCCACGATCAAAAAAGCCAGCCCCGTCACAGCGAGGATTGGTACCGGCCACCAGAGCACACCTGTCTGAGGCAGCTTCTGCCTGCTCAGCGTATTGGTGAGCACAAACGTATCGCCATTCAGCCGAACAGCGGATCGATAGCCGGAAACCGCAGCCTCGCGAATCGTCCAGCTGATTTCCTTGCCGCTTTGATCTACCTTGGGAAGCTTCTCCCATGTGTACTGCCACCCGTTTGCTTCACTCAAGGTTCGGGTTTCAAAAGCAACGTCGTTTTGCAGCAGCGTCACCTGCACCGATTTCGGACGGCGATTCTCATACCCCTGATCATCCCATACTTTCAGCACCGTCCGCGTGACGGTATCTCCCGACGGCGGATCGGGCGCATAGGTATTTGTGACGGTAAAGGTGATCCCCTCGGCACTGATGAGCACCGTGTAATGGGGAAGCTCCTTTTCCACCACACTCCAGATGATCTTGGAACCGTCCCGGTTATATTCGGGAAGCTTTCCCCAGAAATGCCGCCAGCTGTTCGCCTCGCTGAGGATCACTGTGTCGTATACAATGTTGTCCTTGAGCAGCTGAACTGTGACTTGCTGCGGACGGAGCTGAGGAATATCCTTCTTCCATACCTTCAGAACCTTGCGGTCAACCGTCTGTTCGGACGGTACAGGCGGATTTTCCGTCTGCGTATGCTTGGGAACTGTGGTCACATCGTATGACCAAACGTCGCTTTCCTTCTGGAGATTGGGCAAAGAAACCAGAAACGGCTCGGTGATGTAGGTAAAACCGTCCTTCACCAGCTTCCGGCCGATAACCAGATACAGGCCCGGCTTCAAGCCCGCCTGCTGATTCGGGAAACGGAGGATCCCCTGCCCGCCCGTCTTTCCGCTATCCAAGGGTTTGAGTTGATCCCGATCCGCGTACACAGCGAGTGTTTCCGCAAGGCTCTTCCACGCATCGGCAGATAGGCCGTTGACCGAGACAGGGTACTTCCGGAAATCCCCCGCAAGGGAAAACTCCGCATATGCATCCACATCGGCCACAAAATACAGGTCAAAAGGCACATCTGATACCGGTTTTTTGCTGTGCCTGAATTCAATCGTGAGGCGCACGTCCCTGTTCAGGTCGATCACACCGGCTGCAAACGTCTGAGCAGGGAACAGGGCGAGCACGCACAGCAAACACAGCAAGCCTGTGATCACTCGGCTACTCAGTTTTCGCATTTTTCTTTCCTCCGTCCGATTTCTTTTTCTTCCCCGATACCAGCAGGATGAACAGCAGTGCAAGAAGCATCGGCAGGGCTACGGCGGGCGCAACGATCAGGGGATCGATCTCCATGGCGTCCGAAGTGACCCGAATTTCCTCTGATTCATTTTCCACGCGGTGGCCGCGCACCAGAAGCCGGTGGGAGTTGACGCCGTAAGGCGTGCACGTGACGAGGGTGCACAGATCCTTCCCTTTTTCGATTGCCAGTGCGGACAGGTCGTTCGGCTCGACAATCAGGATCTGGTCCACTTCATAGGTCATCACTTCGTCCAACACGCGGATCACAAACTTATCCCCTGCCACCAGCTTATCCAGATTGGTAAAGAGCTTCGCGCTGGGAAGGCCGCGATGCCCAGACAGAACGCAGTGGGTGCCTTCCCCCCCTACCGGCAAGCTGGACCAGTCCAGATGCCCAACGGCGATCTGAAGCACCTCGTCCTCCGTGCCATGATAGATGGGTAGAGAAATTTGGATGGTCGGGATCTCAATATATCCCATGACGCCCGTCCCGTTGACGTCAAGGAGCGCATTGTATGTGCTGCTATCGCTTTCGGAAAGGAAGAAAGCCTTGTATCTGCCGGGGAGTGCCGCGTTATACTCCCTTGCTTCCCCGATTAAGCGGTCGTATTTATCGGCATTGAGGTTTCTCACCTCTTCGGAATAGGTTGCCACCGCCTGGGACGCATGGAAGGAATTCCAATAGTCGCTCAAGGAGGGATACAGAAGCAAGGACAGTCCTGCAAAAAACACCAGAATCAGCAGAATCGTTGAGAGTTTTCTTTTCATTCGCAAGATTCTCCTTGCTGCTGTAGGGACGGCGCGCGGAAAAACGCTCCGCCCCCTTTGCAGCCATTTTTTGAGGGTTTGCCGGCGCGTCCGCTTTGATCGCGTCAGCGCCCGCTCATTTTTCAGTCGTCGGTCTTATTCATACGCTTTTTCGTGACGAGAACAACACCCGCCCCCACAGCCAGCAGGCCGCCGAGGAGATAGAACACGGTGGTGCCGACGCCGCCGGTTTCAGGAAGGGTCGAACCGGTTTTGTTTACAATATTTGTACTCAGCGCATCGGACGCCACAGCCGTGCCGACCATAACCGTCACGCTCGTGTAATTGGAGCCATCCGCCACATAGGAAGCGGAGATCTTGAACTGTACAGGCTCGGACAGCAGATTATAGCCACCGGGCGCTTTTGTCTCATACAAATAGTAATCAATGGTATCGTCCAGTCCCTTGATAACGGGATCGCCTGCCTCGATCACATAAACAACGCCCGCATCGCCGTCCATTGCAACGCGGTATACGCCATTGGCGACCTTCACCATGCCGATAAGCCCCGTGGTAACAGTCGGAATGCCTTCATCATTGCAGTTCATATCCGCAATCTTGAGTGCGCCGTTTTTAGACAGGGCAAACTTTGCGCCGGTCAACGCTTTGCCGGTTTCGTCCACCTTGCTGACGCCCATCTTGAACGTCCAGTCATAGACCTTCTTTTCAGGGGTCTTTCCTTTCTCGGTGTCAACATTGGGATTGTTGCTGTATTCAAGATAAGCCGCGTTTTCCTGCTTCTCCTCGTCATATACCTTGGCGTCAGCATTCAGCACACCGGTATAGTAAGTATAAAGCTCATTGTCATGGGCCATCTTTCCATCCCGAATCGCCTTGAGAATATCGACCTGGACGGAAAAGCTATTGCCGTTTGCGGTTACGGTGTAATACTCGGCAGGGAGCACAGTTGCATCGTTGACCTTGATCGTGACATCTGCGCTGGTCTTGACATTGGAAGTCAGTCCGGCAGACATGGTATCGTAGATGATATAGTCGTATTTTGTGTAGCCCGATGTATTGGGCACCTTGGTGATGGTGCGGAACTCAACGGTATCTCCGATCTGGTTGTCACCCACAACACCCCATTCGCCGTTTTCATTATGCTTGATCTGCTTGTTCAGTGTCGGCTTATCACCCTTCGGAGCTGCGGTCACGTTTCCGACAACCTTCATCAAGTAGGCTGTATAGAAATCGTCTGCACCGGTGAGGGTATTGTCCTTATCCTTGACCAGATAGTAACCGGGATTCAGATTGGTAATCGTATATGTACCGGTTCCGGCAGTGCTCACAGAGGGATTGGTCAGATAAGGCGCAACCGCCTTGGCAAAGGCACGCGCATCTTCCTCCGTGGTCAGGCTTTTAGCCCTTTCAGCTGCATTGCCGAGCGCTGTCTGTCCTTCCGCCGTGATCCCGCTGCCCCACACAATGTCGGTAAGCACGGTCTTTCCCTCAACGGTCTGAAGATCGCCCGCAAAGATCTGGTATGCCTGATAGGTATGGCCGGTCGATGAATTGGTGATGGTGATGGTGTACGATCCTCCCGCCGCAAGCGCGGATACGCCCAGTGCAAGCACCAGCGCAAGCGTCAGCAGGAAAGCCAAAGCTCGTTTTATCATGGAACCTCTCCTTTTATCCTTTTTTCTACATGAGTTGTCGGCATGCGCAAACCGATTCAGGAGGCTACATCGTCCTCCTTTCCCCTTTGCGCCTCCGGCTGCATCCCAGTAGGAAGCCTGCCGCCAGCATGAGCGCACCGCTCAACGTGAATAAAGCGCTTCCCGGTCCGCCCGTTTCAGGGAGAACGTAATCCGACTGGATGCGGGTGTTCGTGATGATAAAGATATTTCCTTCGCGCTCGATATTCACCTCAAAGTCTTGAATCGGGATCTCTTCAACGGAGTAGTCATATGTCACCGGCTGACCCTCCGTATTCTCGCCGGTCAGCGGCAAATCCGTAAGCGTTTGCTCCCATCCGTTTTCCGCCGAGAGCGTCAGCTTGTCATAGACCGTCTTGGCGTTTTCGTTCCCATCCAGGATCTGATAGATATTGACCTCGATGCTGGGCACCGTTATCTCCATCAGGTCTGAGCCGTCCTTCGCTTTCCAGAGCTTTTTAACGATCACAGAGATGCCGTCTCCCTCGGATTTGTCATTGGAGATCTGGATATGTCCCCCATTTTCTATGCTTCGTCCGTTAAAGTCATCCGGATGAGCGTACAGAGGCTGCTGATCCTTATCCTCCATCCAGAAGAAGACCGGATCGCTTTTCAGAACATAATGAGTCGGCGCTTTTGTTTCAACCAATTTATACGCCACGTTCGGCTCCAGCGAAGTCAGCTTGATGGTTCCATTGGAACCCGTCGTCCACGGATCCGCTGTATGCACCTTTTCCCAGTCCGTCCCCTCCCACTTGAAGAGATCAAACTCAGCTCCCGGCAACACGACTCCCACGTTGCCCGTTTCGACCTTCTGTACGAAGATATGGCGCTCATCGGGTTCCGGCTCGTCGCCTGAGTCTTGAGGTTCGGTGATTTTTCCGAGAAAATCCGTTCGGTGGGACTCGGCGTTTACATTTACACGATCCGCTACGACGGTTCCGTTCAGATTATGCCCGATATTGACGGTTGCTCCGGGCGCAATCACCGCGCCCGTCATCAAGTGGGTATGGATCGTGACGCCGCCGGCGTTCACAAAATTCCAAATCACCTTGCCCGCATAGAATTCCGTCACCTCGCCGACCCCTTGCTCCTGACCGTCAAGGACGACCCTTGCTTGCGGAAGGTAGACCTGCGAAACGCCTGCGCAGTCCACATTGATGATGACCGTCCCGTTGTGGCCGGACCGAAAGCCGTCGATTTGCAATTTTCCGCCAAATTTTGACGCAAGCTCAGATGCATGGATCGATTCAACCCCTACGCCAGACGGTCTGCGCAGGATCAGCTTGCTGTGATCCGCCTGCAATTCCGATGCGGATCTGAAGTCCAGATTTGCTTCGCGGAAGCCGCTCAATCTGGCCGAGATCCGCTCGATCTCTCTCCCTACGCGGTTCAGATCGATGAACGGGTCTTGCTCAGTATTCCTATCCTGAACCAAATGGCGCGGTCTGCTGATTTTTGTACCGTTGATTGAAAACGCATTTCCATTGTCTGTAAAATCAACCGTATTCCCGCTGCCGATGGCCAGCACATGATCATTCCCGGAGGCGCTGTCGGGATGAACCTGAGCATATTCCTGAATATAGCTCAACTCATGAGGATACTGATTCGTTCCGAAGTTGCTTCGGGCAAACAGTTTTTTAGCCAGCACATTGCCGTTCGTATGGGTAGACAGCGTCGCCGTGTCGAACGCAACAATATGGAAGCTGCCTGCCGTCCCGAGCGGGCTGTTGGAATTGTAGTATCTGGAATACTCCGGGTCGCGCATAAAGCGATCCTTGACGTCGTTATACTGAAGATCGTAATTTCCGGCGATCAGTTGGTCCGGAGCCCCCAAGCACACGAACAGAAACTCCGTGCTGTGGGGGAAGGAATCGTCGGACACCGTCAGGGAAGTCACATTTCCATTTTCATCAAGGTCAGGCTGACATTTCTTCGGCTCCGTAGGCTCGCTTTGGGGATTTCTGCAATAGTAGAACTTCAGCTCATCCTCAGGCTCCACATGGGCAAACAGCCCGCTTTGCCAGTTCATGACCAACTCATACTTTCCATACGGGGAAACACTCTGATCGCTGTTATCCTTCCTGACCAGATCGATCTTGTAGATCGCCGTTTCCTCAATGGTGTGTCCATGAGCCGCAAAGGAGTTCAAAATGTTCTGATAATCCGCCGCATCTTGAATTCTGATCCGGAGGCTGTATTCTTCAGGCGTATATCCGTTATTTTCATCAAGAAGCGTAAGGGACGCCGTCAAACCTGACGGCTCATCCGTATAGGTAAAGGTTTTTCCGTTTTTCGTCTCCGGCGGCGCGCTCCTCATTGCGATGCAGGATTGGTCATGCTTATGTTCCTGAAACTGACAAAGGAGTGTCCCCTGCGCGTCCCTGCACGCCTCTGTGTGCGTATGTTCCGGCAATCCGCATCCAAAGATGACGTTTTTATCTACACAGTCCTCCGTGTGGACGTGCTCCGGGATACTGCAAATCAGGGCATGGCTTTCATCATAGCATTCTTCCTTGTGGGTGTGTTCGCCCATGCCGCAGTGATACATGATCTCGGGCACTTCTGTAACGTCGTAACATGAGGCGTCATGCCGGTGCTCCTCCTTGCCGCAGATCAGAACCTTCTTTTCTTCGGCAGAGTCAAAGCAGGCCTGGCCGTGTTGATGGCAAAGAGTCTGCACCTTTTCGCAGGCAAGGACGCCATTTGTATAGCAAGCCTCGGTGTGTTCATGCGGAATGGCTTCTCTCTGCGTGCAGATCAGGCTTTGCCGCGTCTTTTTACATTCTTCCGCATGGGTATGAGGCTCCTGCTCTTCTTTACCGCAGACGAGGGAAATTTCTTCGGTATAACAGTCTGCGCCATGCGTGTGCTCCTCGCTTTCCTCCAAGCCGCAGCTCAGCACCTGTTTTTGCTCATAGCACTGTTCCAAATGCCAGTGTCCTTCGCTTTCCTCAAGACAGCAAACAAACTCCGTTTCCTCTGCATAACAAGAATCCGTATGCGCATGCTCCGGGATCTCCGGCAAGGTGCAGATCAGATCCCCGTCTGAGGAAAAGCAGTTGGCGTCATGCTTGTGGATCACAAAGTCCGAATATCCGCAAATCAGGCTTCCATCTGCACCATAACACGCATCGCTATGGCTGTGCGACGGCTGCTCGCAGTGCAAACCCGAAGCCTCCATCTGCATCTCATAACAGGATTCATCATGAGCATGAACTTCTCTCCCGCAGCCAGGCGTTTGAGTCAGCGTGAGTGCAGGCAAAATCAAGGCATATGTCGTACAGAATACCACGATGCAGCTCAGAACCGTTACGACCTTGCGCCAGCGGTTTCTGCGGGCGCGGACGCGGCGGTAGCCGGTAATCTGCTCCGACAGGCGTTGTCTCACTTTGATTTCCCTCCTTTGCTATCGAATCGGGCCGAAGCTGTGCAATGGCCAGATACAAAAAAGTACTTTGCCGACGATTTGATCTTGTGCGATACAACCTACCGCCGAATTTCTGGAATCAACGGAGACCGCGCGATTATCCCCCATCAGGAAATAACGGTTATCCGGCACCTGATACGGCAGGTCGATATTGGTCTGTCCCAGCGATTTTTCCGCGAGATAGGGCTCGTCCAGTTCCTCATTGTTGACAAAAACGTTCCCGTCTTCGTCGATAAAAACCCAATCCGACGCGCCGGCGATGAATCTCTTGATCAGGAGCTTGTTTCCATGATAAAACGCGGCAATATCTCCCGCCTTAAAGTCGTTTGTCTTCACAGAGATCACAAGCTGACCATCCTTCAGCGTTGGCGACATCGAACTGCCATAGATGCGCAGCACCGGCATCCAGAGCGTCGCAACCAGCACAGCAACCGCTGCAACGACCAGCAGCACCGCAACCGTGCTCTTCAGCGTTTTCCCATAACGCGCTTTATAGCGCAGGCGATCCCTTTCCCGTTCGATTTGCTCCGCCGTGGGTAGGCTGACAGGTCTTTTATTCCTTCCGCTCATCTCTTATCCGCCTCTTTTTACAAGCGCTTGCACTTCCGGATGCGCTGCGACAAGCTCATGGACGCGCCTTTCAAAGCGATCCCACTTTTGCTCCATCTGGCGATCCGCCTCGGCGAGCGTAATCTTCGCCTTTTGTTCCGCATCCCGGACGATCCAGGCGGCCTGGCGCTCCGCCCCTTGCAAGATCGACTGCCGCTGCTTTTCCGCCTGATCCACTCCGGCTTTCAGTTCCGCCGCTGCCGCCTGAAGGGACAGCAGATATTGATCCGCCGCTGCCTGCGCTGCCTCAAAGACGCCGTTTAAGCCCATGGCCGCCTCCGCGATGGAACCCGCGTTGGAGATATGGATCTCTCTGTCCGCAAGCGCTTTTTCAAGCCGCTTCACCTGAGCAACAGCCGCCTCGTTTTGCTTTTGCAGCTCATAGATTATTTCGATCAATTCCACGCGGCTCAGGTGTTGTAGTTCCTTATCTGTCATCAGCTCTCCTCCGGTCATCCTACAAGGGTCTGGAAAAAATCCCCCGGAAGTCCTTCATCCGGTGCTAAACCGCGCATCTGTTGCAGCAGCAAACAGATGAATGCCATTCCTCCGTAAAGGAGGCATCGCGCGGCTATCCTCTCTCCTGTTTTACCCCTTCCCCATCGAAGAGGCTTAACCAACAATTAAAATTGTTTTAATATTGTATCACATTGATCCATATAAATCAATAGATTTACGTTTTTTTGAGATATTAATTTATTTGCATTGCAACAAAACTTAATAAAAGTGAAGTAAAGCTTTTAAAAACATATCTATCATGTCGGATTGAACGCCAAGCAGAAAGGCTTCCAAATTCCATAAACCGCTTTTTTTCGAAAAAAAATCCGCTGCGCTCCGATGATTTCGGGAAGCGCGGCGGAATACTAGTCTGAATCATTCAAAAAATCATGATCTTTTCATTGTTTTACACTTCAAACGGATTCTCCATATTATGTGCGGCATAATAGCAGCCCAGAAGCGAATGATGCACCATATCGTCCACCGACTGATCGGTATAATACGCCTTATGCGAGGTCAGCACCACATTGTTGAAGCCGCGCAGCAGCGGGATATAGCGGTTGTGGATGACGGTGTTCTTCCAATCCTTATGGTACAGGCCGACCTCGTTTTCCACAACGTCCAGCCCTGCCGCACCGACCTTGCCGCTTTCCAGCGCGTCCAGCAGCGCTTCGGTATCGATCAGCGGCCCTCTTGCGGTATTAATGATCACCACGCCATCCTTCATCTGCGCAAAGGCCTCGCGGTTGAGCAAATGGAAATTGTCGTCCGTCAGCGGCATATGCAGCGTAATCATATCGCAGTTGCGGTAGATTTCCTCCAAGGAGACATACTGCGCGTACTGCTTGACCTCGTCGTTCTGATAGAGGTCATAGGCGTAGAGCTTGCAGCCGAAGCCGCTCAGGTCGCGAATCACCGTGCGGCCGATCTTGCCGGTACCCAGCACGCCCACAGTCATGTTGCGCATCTCTTTGCCCTGAATGCCGGGAAGCGTGAAATCGTTCATCTCGTTGCGGCGGATGATCTGGCGCATCCTGCGGATGCTCATCAGCATCAGCATCACGGCGTAGTCCGCCACGCAGGAGGAGCTATACGGCGCATAGGTCACGGTCATGCCCAGCTCCTTGGCGCGCTTAACGTCTACATGGTCGGTACCAATCAGCCGGTTGGAAATCACCTTCACGCCCATGGACGCAAACTTTTCGACCAGCTGCGCGTCCACACGGGTGAGCAGGATGGAGATGTATTCGTATCCCCTTGCCAACTCCGCCGTCTCCAAGGTGGGATCTTTTTCGGTATATCCCAACTCGATGCCCAGCTCTTTGCAATACTTTTCAAAAAAAGGCTCCTCGTCAAAATGCCTGTAAGAATAGGCAAAAACCTTCATATCCGTCGGTCCTCCCCCGGTAAGATGGTTATAGTATAACACCCAATTGTTAAAAAGAAACAGCGCAGCGAAAAACTCGCCGCGCTGTTGCGCCAGATGGAATGCTTTTACGAAAAGAGCGTGCAGCCCATTTCCTTGAACTCTATGATTTTCTTTTCGAGATCCTCGCGCGTCACCTCAAACTTGTGCGCCAGGCAGTCGATGCAGAGAAACTGTGTCGCCCCGCGGTTGATGAGCTTCTTGGTCAGCCCCACTTCGTTATGGGTCAGCTCCCGGCCGCAGGATATGCACTTCAGCATTTGACGAGCTTGCAGCGGAACACGCGGCAGTCGTGGCCGGGAATGACCGGGCAGTAGTAATCGCGCACCGCGCCGAGCTTTTCGCCGGTAAAGACGTCCGTCATTTCAAAGCCGTAGCCGGAGGTGTAGGGCAGGCCGCAGTCCGCGAAGATGCAGGAGATCTGCGCATCGGACTTGGAAAGGTTGAACAGACCGATGGCGAACTCCCCGCCGGATAGGTGCTTGATCATGGTCAGCGCGGTCTGCTCCTGCACGACCCACGGGAATTCGCCGTCCTTGGGGTTGGGGTTTTCAACGTTCAGGTCGCCCAGCTGCACGACATACGGCGGACGGGCTTCTTCGTCTTGATTGATGGCGAGGAGCTCTTTGTTGAGCATCAGCTTTTCGCAGAATTCGTTCATGCTGCACAGATCGCCGCCCATCATCAGCGGAGCGGAAAGCATGCACCACAGCGCGAACTGCACCTTGTATTCGTTGTCGGTGCACTTGCTGCCGATGCCGACGTTGCCCTTGCCGTACATGCCGACGGTGAGCATATCGATGTCATTGAAGCAGAAATTGCCGCTGTCGCAGAAGTTGGGCAGCTGCGATTTGACGATATCGGTGAAGGACACGAAGTTATCCATGATATCGCCGGTGGAACGGTACATGTGCGCGCCGATGGAGCGCATCCAGTGCCAGGGATCCTCACGACCCCAGTTGCAGGCGGAGAACAGGATCTCCCGGCCGGTGGCCTTGAGCGCCATGGACATGGTTTGGTAGCGCATTTTGCAGTCGCCGTTGGCAGGGAAATTGCAGAAGTCGTACTTCAGGAAATCCACGCCCCAGTCCGCAAAGGTCTGCGCATCCACAAACTCGTGGTCAAAACTGGAGGGATAGCCCGCGCAGGTGCGCACGCCCGCACAGGAGTACATACCGAATTTCAGCCCCTTGCTGTGAACATAGTCCGCAACGGCCTTCATGCCGTGAGGGAATTTTTCGGGATCGGCCACGAGCAGCCCGTTTTCGTCGCGCTGCTTCAGCGACCAGCAGTCGTCAATGACGAGGTATTCATATCCGGCGTCACGGTAGCCCTTTTCCACCATGACGTCCGCCATCTGACGAATGAGTTCTTCATTGATATTGGATCCGAAGGTATTCCAGGAATTCCAGCCCATCGGCGCGGTTCTTGCAATCATATTCAAACCATCCTTCCTTGAAGAGGCCGCTCTTGGCGTCCTCTCTTCTTTACCATTTCAAGCATAGCAGAATCCGATACGCGATTCCATGCAAAAATGACGGAATTCAAATGTAAAAATGATGGAAAATGTGTTTCGAAAAGATACGGGATCGCTTCTTTTTCTTGCAAAAACCGCAGCAAAACGGTATGATTATGTACATACCGTGCATCGCCGCTTCAACGCAGCAATGCAATATCTTTTCAAACAGCAATCAACGGCCAAAGGAGCGTTTTTTTATGGAGCATCTTCATGTTCTGCCCGAGGGATACAAGCCCTCGTTGGATCTTTATCACACCCAGCTGGCCATCAAGCAGGCCAAGGATGATTTTGAGGAGGCGCTGGCTGCGCAGCTGAACCTCCAGCGCGTTTCTGCGCCGCTTTTTGTGGACAAGAGCACGGGTCTGAACGACGACCTCAACGGCGTGGAGCGTCCCGTGGAGTTCGATCTGCTCGAGCAGCCCGGCATCGCGGTGCAGGTGGTGCAGTCGCTTGCAAAATGGAAGCGCTATGCGCTGGGCCGCTACGGCTACCCCGTCGGCCGCGGTCTTTACACCGACATGAACGCCATCCGCCGCGACGAGACGACCGATAACTTCCACTCGCTCTATGTCGACCAGTGGGACTGGGAAAAGGTCATCGCCCGTGAGGACCGCAACCCTGAATACCTCAAGGATACCGTGCGCCGCATCCACCGCGCGCTCTACTCCACCTCCCTGCGCCTGCGCGCGTCTTTCTACGAAGTGGATGTGCAGCTGCCCGAAGAAGTGACCTTCATCACCACGGCGGAATTGGAAGACCGCTGGCCTGATCTCTCCCCCGAACAGCGGGAGCTGAAGTTTGTGCGCGAACACGGTGCAGCCTTCTTTATGGGCATCGGCTGGCCGCTGAAGAACGGTCTGCCGCATGACGGCCGCGCGCCGGACTACGACGACTGGTCCCTCAACGGCGACCTGGTTTACTATCACAAGGCACTGGACACCCGTTTGGAAATTTCCTCCATGGGCATTCGCGTGGATTCCGCCTCGATGATGGCGCAGCTCTCTGCGGCAAACAAGCTGGAGCGCGCTGCGCTGCCCTTCCACAGCGCGCTGATCGACGGAAGGCTTCCGCTGACCATTGGCGGCGGCATCGGGCAGTCCCGCCTGTGCATGCTGCTGCTGGGCAAAGCGCACATCGGCGAGGTTCAGTGCTCCATCTGGCCGGCAGAGGTGGTCGAACAGTTCCGCGTGGCGGGCGTACCGCTGCTGTAAAAAGGAGTCATCGTGATGCACTTCATCAAAATGCACGGCATCGGCAATGATTATATCTACGTCGATGAATTTCTCTATAAGGCTCCGGCGGACATCGGGGATGCGGCACGCCTCGCCAGTGACCGCCACACCGGCATCGGCGGCGACGGACTGATTCTGATCCAACCCTCGCAGATCGCGGATTGCAAAATGCGGATGTTCAATGCAGACGGCAGCGAAGGGCGGATGTGCGGCAACGCGATCCGCTGCATCGCGCGGTATATGCTGGAGCGCCATCCGGAAATCTGCCCCGGCGATACGGTGCGGATTGAAACGCTCTCCGGCATCAAAATCGTCACGGCACAGCGCGATGCGGAAGGCAAGCCTTCGATGCTGCGCGCGGATATGGGCGCGCCAGGCCTTTCCCCTGAAAGCATCCCCGTGCTGACTGCCACGCCGCAGGATCTATCGATCGAAGTTCCCGGCTTTTCAGGGCGCGGCGTGTGCGTATCGATGGGCAGTCCTCACATTGTGTTCTTCATCGACAGCGACCCGTCGGAGTTGGATATCGCCCACATCGGTCCGGCAATTGAGAGTCATTCTCTCTTTCCTGAGCGTGTGAACGTGGAATTCGTGCAGATGCAGCCTGACGGCAGCCTGAAGATGCGCGTCTGGGAGCGCGGCAGCGGTGAGACGATGGCCTGCGGCACCGGCGCATGCGCCACGGCGGTTGCCGCCATGCTAAAAGGCCGTACCCCGCAGCGCACCGCGACGGTTCATCTGCGCGGCGGCGACCTGATCATCGAGTGGAATCCCGACAACAACCGCGTCTACATGACCGGCCCCGCAGCGCTCGTCTTTGAGGGCGAGTGGCTGGAAGCCTAAAAAACAAAAACAGCGCCCTCCGTCCCATGTGCGGAGGGCGCTGTTTCGTTAGAACAGATCAAGCATATTGTCCAGATAGATTTCCTCTCGGACATTGATCTGAAAATCCGGCTTGGTCAGATAATAGAGCAGAAATTCTAAAATCAACGCGCTGCCCAATCCTCTGCCTTCAATTTTGAAATTCGTAAAGCCCATCGGCAGATAAGTGCTCCGAATCTCTTCTGTACGGATAAAGCCGGGATTCTTCATCGCTTCTGAGAACCGATAGCCGTTTTGCGCGCCGGGCGCGGTGCAGTGGTGTTCCATTCCATCCAGCCCGAGGTTTTTCCGGCTGACGGCCTCATAGCACTTTTTCCGATCCTTGCAGCCGAACCAGCAGCATTCGTTGCAGAGGAATTCTGTTTTGTCCTTTTGTGCATCGGTCAGCGTATTCAGCTGCGCGAATGCTTTGTTCAGGCGGAAATCAGGGACGACATAGCGAAACTCCGCCCGCGCCGTCTCTGCGCGAAGCTGCTCAAAATCCGTCAGCACTTTGGTCGTGGACGAGACAAGATACAGCCCCGGATAATTCTTCCGCAAATAGGCGGTAAGCAATTCAGAATGGACGATCACGCCGTTGGGCACGCCGCTTTTTTCGAACAGCGTGCAAAGTGCGTTGCAGCGCGCATCTGCAAGGTGCTTTTCTTCCAGCAGCGAGTTGCTGAACGTCAGCCGCGCGGAAATGCCGTATTCCTCCAGCAGCGCCAGCACTTCCCGCGGGTTGTACTCCCCATCCTCCACCCTGCCGCCGCCCCAGAGGCAGTCTGACGGCGCACCGTAGATCGAGCCGATCTCGCTTTCCTCATAAAACCAGTCCCGATGTTTCCGGAACAGGGGCAGAAACACGCGATATAATTCATAAAACTCAAACAACCCCGGCAGATGATAAACGGCTTTCCGCATGCACTCTTCCCCCTTCGGCCCGATTCATTATAGCAGAAAAGGCCGCCTGTGAAAACAGGCCGCCTTTTCTGCGTTCATTTCAATCCACGCGGGGTAAATTACACAATGCCCTGAGCGAGCATCGCGTCCGCAACCTTCTTGAAGCCGGCGATGTTCGCACCCGCAACGAAGTCACCCGCAACGCCGTATTCTTTGGCGGTGCTGCTGGCGTTGTTGTAGATGCCAACCATGATCTGCTCCAGCTTCTTGTCGACCTCGTCAAAGGTCCAGCTCAGACGCTGGGAATTCTGGCTCATCTCCAGAGCGGAAGTGGCCACGCCGCCGGCGTTGGAAGCCTTGCCGGGCGCATAGAGAATGCCGCTGCCCTGGAAGACCTCGATTGCTTCGGGCGTAGAGGGCATGTTCGCACCCTCGGCAACCGCCTTGCAGCCGTTGGCAACCAGCATCTTGGCGTCGTTGCCGTCCAGCTCGTTCTGGGTGGCGCAAGGCAGTGCGATATCGCAGGGGATGGACCAGACGCGCTGGTTCTCCATGTACTTGGCGCCCGCTTTCTGTGCGCAGTAGTCCTTGACACGACCGCGCTTGACTTCCTTGATCTCCTTCATCAGAGCAAGGTCGATGCCCTCAGGATCGTAGACGGAGCCGTTGGAGTCGGACATGGAAATGACCTTCGCACCCAGCTGCATCGCCTTTTCGGCAGCGTAGATCGCCACGTTGCCGGAGCCGGAGATGACGACCTTCTTGCCCTCAAAGCCCATGCCCTTTTCGGCGAGCATTTCACGGGTGAAGTAGATCAGGCCGTAACCGGTGGCCTCGGTACGAGCCAGGGAACCGCCGTAAGTCAGGCCCTTGCCGGTGAGCACACCCTCGTACAGGCCGGTGATGCGCTTGTACTGGCCATAGAGATAACCGATCTCGCGTCCGCCGACGCCAATATCGCCGGCAGGAACGTCCACATCCGCGCCGATGTAGCGATAAAGCTCGGTCATGAAGCTCTGGCAGAAAGCCATCACTTCGCGGTCGGACTTGCCCTTGGGGTCGAAGTCGGAACCGCCCTTGCCGCCGCCGATGGGAAGACCGGTCAGGCTGTTCTTGAAAACCTGCTCAAAGCCCAGGAACTTGATGATGCCCAGGTTGACGGAAGGATGCAGACGCAGACCGCCCTTGTAGGGACCAATGGCGGAGTTGAACTGCACGCGGAAACCGCGGTTCACCTGCACATTGCCCTTGTCATCCACCCACGGCACGCGGAACATGATCTGGCGCTCCGGCTCGACCAGGCGCTCCAGCAGGCCGTTTTTCTGATAGTTGGGATTGGCGTCCACCGCCAGACGAAGAGAATCCAGCACCTCGCGGACAGCCTGATGGAACACGGCCTCGCCGGGGTTGCGGGCGATAACGGTTTCAAGAACAGAATCTACGTAGCTCATGAGATCTTCCCTTTCTTGCCGAGACTCCCCCATCGGAGTAGCTCTTTTTGAATATGGTAACAGTATACTGTCCATGCGGTAAATTTGCAAGAAATATTTAGCGAAGATTCATTAAATGTTTTTTACATAGCAAAACCGGCATGATTTTGCAGGAAATCATGCCGGTTGCTTTCCACTTCACGGAATCACTGCATAAATAAACACTTTATGCAATCTCGTTCTGCTCCAGAATGCGGATGCCGTTGTCCTTGAGCAGCTGCGCGCACCGCTCGGGCTGATCGACGCGGAAGATGATGATGGCATCGTTGCCCACACGGCGGACAAAGGAATAAAGGTACTCGATAAAGATGTCGTTATCGCTGAGCAGCTGGAGCACGCCGTCCAGCCCGCCGGGAACATCGGGCACGGCCACCGCCAGCACTTCGGTCAGGTTGGCGGTAAAACCCGCATCGCGGGAGATCTTCAACGCCTTGTCGTTGTCGGAGACGATGGCGCGCAGGATGCCGAAATTCGTGGTATCGGCAATGGAGAGCGCGATCAGGTCAATGTCGTTTTTGCCCAGGAGCTTGGTAAACTCCGTCAGGCGTCCGTGGCGGTTCTCGATGAACACGGAGATCTGCTTGATAAACATAACTGCGGCCTCCTTGTATATTGCTGCGGCGGATTCTCAGTCCGCCAGCTTGCGCTTGTCGATGATGTGCTTGCTCTTGCCTTCGCTGCGCTCGATAGAATTGGGTGTCATCAGGCGCACGGTCACGCCCAAGCCCAGAATCTGCTCGATCGCCTTCTGCACCCGCGCGCGGAGTTCCTCGATCTTGCGGACCTCGTCGGAAACCAACTCGGGCAGCAGCTCGACCTGCACCTCCAGCGTATCCAGGTTGCGCACGCGATCCACCACCAGCATATAGCGCGGGGCAATGCCCTCGATGCCGGTGATCGCGGTTTCGACCTGCGAGGGAAACACATTCACACCGCGAATGACGAGCATATCGTCCGTACGGCCATGCAGACGGCAAATACGGCGATGTGTGCGCCCGCAGGAGCAGGGTTCAGGCATGATGGCGGTCAGGTCATGCGTGCGGAAGCGCACAGTGGGCATGCCCTCCTTGCCGATGGTGGTGATGACCAGCTCTCCCCTTTCGCCATCGGGCAACGGTCCACCCGTCACAGGATCGACGATCTCCGGGATGAAATAATCCTCCCAGATGTGCAGTCCCTCGCCTTCGAGGCACTGCATCGCCACGCCGGGACCGACGCTCTCGGTCAGACCGTAAATGTCCAGCGCGCGGATGTTCAGTAGTCTCTCGATCTCGCTGCGCATGCCCTCTGTCCAGGGTTCGGCGCCAAAGATGCCGACGCGGAGCTTGAAGTTCGTCATATCGATCTTCTGATCGCGGATGGTTTCGCCCATCATCAGAGCGTAGGACGGCGTGCAGGCGATGGCGGTCGTTCCAAGATCCTGCATCAGCATCAACTGGCGCTTGGTGTTGCCCGCGGAGATCGGCACAACGGTCGCCCCGATACGCTCCACACCGTAATGAAGGCCCAACCCCCCGGTGAACAGACCGTAGCCGTAGGCCACCTGCACGGTATCTTTTTTCGTCACACCCGCGCAGCCCAGGCCTCTTGCCACGCATTCCGCCCACATCTGCAAATCGTTCGCGGTATATCCCGCCACAATCGGCTTGCCGGTGGTGCCGGAAGACGCATGGATGCGGACGATTTCCTGCCTGGGCGCAGCGAAGGTGCCGAAGGGGTAATTGTCGCGCAGATCACGCTTATCCATAAAGGGAAGCAGTCTTAGATCCGCAAGGCTCTGAACATCCTCGGGCTTTACACCCTGCTGCTGCATTCTCTCCCGATAAAAAGGGACGTTGGTATACATCCGCAGGACAGTCCTTTGCAGCCGCTCCAGCTGAATGCGTTCCAAATCCTCCCTTCCGATGGTTTCCATCGGTTTGTTCCAGTAATACATGGGTCTCTCCTCCTAATCTTTCTGCCGTGCTCCGGAGTCGTCAGGCATGATAGCCCGACTCGAACGCGGCAAGATTGGCCTCGAGGAATTTTTCCGGAACGCAGGCCCTGAGCGCATCCAGCCAGAGTTGCTTGTCAAAATCAAGGCGCTTGGCCAGCGCGCCGAGCAGCACCGTGTTGACCGCTTTTGCATTGCCCGCCTGCGCTGCCATGGGCAGTGCGGGCAGCGCCACGACATTGGCCTTTTCCTTAAGTGTCTGCAATATATTTTCGGGATATTTTGCTGCGCCGATGATGACGGGCAGCGGCAGGATCTGCTGGGTGTTGACGATCAGGGTTCCGCCGTCCTTTAGATAGGTCAGATCGCGCAGTGCTTCCAGCTCTTCAAAGGCGAGCACAAAATCCGCGCCCTTCTGCTCGATCATGGGCGAATAAACTTTCTCACCCATACGGACATAGGTGATGACCGATCCGCCGCGCTGGCTCATGCCATGCACTTCGGAAACCTTAACATCGTGGCCCAGTTCCATGGCGATGTGGCCGAGGATGCGGGACGCCAGCAGCGTTCCCTGTCCGCCGACGCCGCAGATGACGATATTGAGATCCTTCATGGTTAACGCTCGCCTCCTTCAATCGCGCCGAAATGGCACATCTCCTTGCAAAGGCCGCAGCCGTTGCAAAGCGATGCATCGATCGACACCTGTCCGTTTTCCGCCTTGAGGATGGCCGGGCAGCCGATCTTCATGCACATGCCGCATTTTCTGCACTTATCCGTGTTGATTGCGCAGGGCGCGGTCTTTTTCTTGACGAGCAGCGCGCAGGGACGGCGGGCGATGATGACGGAGGGCACGTCCTTTTCGGACTCCTCCATGATGGTCTGCTCCAACTCCTTCATATTAAAGGGATCAACCACGCGCACCGACGGCACGCCGATGGCCTCACAGAGTTTGACGACGTCAAGCTGCGGCGCAATTTCGCCGCGGACGTTAAAGCCCGTGGTAGGATTGGGCTGATGACCCGTCATGCCGGTAGTAGAGTTATCCACGATGATGACAGTGGAGTGTCCCTGATTATACACCATGTCCACAAGGCCTGTGATGCCGGAATGGACGAAGGTGGAATCGCCGATCACGGCGACGGTCTTTTTCGCAAAGTCACGGCCGCGCGCCTTTTCCAAACCCAACGCCATGCCGATGGACGCGCCCATGCATACCACAGAATCCACCGCGGCCAGCGGAGGCATTGCGCCCAGCGTGTAGCAGCCGATATCCGCCGCGACGGTCAGGCCAAGCTTTTTGAGCACATAGAACACCGCTCTGTGCGGGCAGCCGGGGCAGAGCACCGGCGGGCGCATCGGGACGCCCTGGGTTTCGGCCGGACCGCAATCGGCCTCGCCGCCGAAGAGACGACCCACCTTGCGCACGAACAGTTCGCCCTGCAAGCCGGTTTTGTCCTTGCCGGAACAGGGGATGCCCATGGCCTTGATCGCGTCCTCAAAGAAGGGTTCCAGCTCCTCCACCACGAGCAGCTGATCGACCTTCGAAGCAAAATCGCGAATCAGCTTTTCAGGCAGCGGATAGACCATGCCGAGCTTGAGCACAGAGGCATTCGGCAGCGCTTCCTTAACATACTGATAGGCGGAACCCGAACAGACCACGCCGACTTTGGTATCCGCCATCTCCACGCGATTGAAGCCGAGGGCATCAATCTCCTCTTCCAGCTTCTTTTCGCGCGCTTCGACCACAACGTGACGGCCCTTGGCGTTGCCGGGCATCATGACATATTTCTTGATGTCCTTCTCGTAATCCTTGAGCGGGATCTCCTGACGCACGCCTTCTTCCACAAGAGATCTGGCGTGCGCAATGCGGGTCACGAGGCGCAGCATCACGGGCGTGTCGTATTTTTCGGAGATTTCGAAAGCGCGCATCACATACTCGCGGCACTCGGCGCTGTCGGCAGGCTCGAGCATCGGGACGTGCGCGCTGCGGGCGTAAAAGCGGCTGTCCTGCTCGTTCTGAGAGGAGTGCATGCCGGGATCGTCCGCCGCAACGAGCACAAGACCGCCGCGCACGCCGGTATAGGCCGCGGTAAACAGCGGGTCGGCCGCCACATTGACGCCGACGTGCTTCATGCAGCAGATGGCTCTGGCGCCGCCCATCGACGCGCCGATGGCCACTTCGAGGGCGACCTTTTCGTTGGGCGCCCATTCGCAGTAGACCTCATTCTTGGAATACTTCGCCATGTTTTCGGTAATTTCGGTAGAGGGCGTTCCGGGATAGGCGACGGCGACGCGCACGCCCGCTTCGTAAGCGCCTCTGGCAACAGCTTCGTTGCCCAGCATCAGTTCTTTCATGATTTATCTCCTTATCGCAGGTCGGTCACGCGCTTGGCCTTGCCCTCAAAGCGCTTGAGGGTGTTGGGCGAAACAAGAGTGACTTTCGCGTCAATCTGCAAAACAACCTTGAGCTTATCGTGAATCTTCTTGGTGAGCGCTTCCAGTTCGCCGTAGGCTTCCAGCAGGCTTGCGTCGGTCAGCTCCACCTTGACTTCGATCTGATCCATAAAGCCCTTCTTGGTGACGACGATCTCGTAGTGCGGGCCAATGCCCTCCATGCCGATGAGCGCGCTCTCGATCTGAGAGGGGAACACGTTGACGCCGCGGATGATGAGCATATCGTCGCTGCGTCCTGCAATCTTCTGCATGCGCATGGTGGTGCGGCCGCATTTGCACGGTTCTTTGATCAGGCGGGTGATGTCGTGCGTGCGGTAGCGCAGCAGCGGCAGCGCCTGCTTTTTGAGCGGCGTGACAACCAGCTCGCCCCACTCGCCTTCCGGCACGGGTTCGCCGGTTTCGGGGTCGACCACTTCGCAATAGAAGTAGTCCTCATTGATGTGCATACCGCATTTTTCGGTGCACTCCCCCGAAACGCCGGGGCCGACCAGTTCGCTCATGCCGTAGTTTTCCGTCGCAGTGATGTGCCAGCGGCGCTCCAATTCCCGACGCATTTCTTCCGTAGAGCCCTCCGCGCCGAACAGACCGGTGCGCAGTTTGATCTTATCCATCATGCCCATGCGCTCAGCGACTTCCGCCATGTAGAGCGCGTAAGAGGGCGTAGCCACCAACAGCGTCGTGCCAAAGTCTGCCATCAGATTGATCTGGCGCTCGGTATTGCCGGACGAAATCGGAATAACCGCCGCGCCGATCTTGCTCAGACCCTGATGCAGCCCCAGCGCGCCGGTGAACAGACCGTAGCCGAAAGAAATCTGCGCGATGTCCTCATCGGTCGCTCCGCCCGCAGCCGCCAAGCGCGCCACGCAGGTGGACCACATCTCGATATCGTCGCGCGTATAGCCCACCACAGTCGGCCGGCCCGTGGTGCCGGAGGAGGCATGGATGCGGACGATTTCCTTCATCGGCACGGCAAACAGGTCGTAAGGGTAATGATCGCGCAGGTCGTCCTTGACCGTAAAGGGCAGGCGGCGGATGTCATCCAGAGATTGGATATCCTCCGGCTTGACACGCAGCGCATCCAATCGTTCTTTATACATGGGCACACGCTCGTAAACATAGGCCACCGTCTCCTGCAAACGCTTCAGTTGCAGCGCTTCCATTTCGGCACGACCCATCGTTTCGATTTCCGGCTGGTAAATCATGGTTTCTTCCTCTTTTCTACCGTTCTTCCGTCATGATGCGATGCGCGACGGCCTGCGGCCGCCGCGCATTGGATAGATTTTATTATACTCATTTTATGCATCTTTGCAAAGACCTAAATCGCGCTTTTGCTTTTTCTGCTCTATTTCATGTATCAAGACTGTGAATAAAAAGCGCGGCCTTTGCCAAGGCTAATCCGGACCGGGGATTTCTATTCAAGTTTCATGACAAGTTTGATAAATTATAATTTAATATTGACAACTAATTATCAATATGATATTCTTTGCACAGATATGGATTTTCTGCCGCTGCGCAGAAAAGAGAAAGGATGGTTTCATTATGGCACGTTTTACACTTCCCCGTGATCTCTATTTCGGCAAGGGTGCAATGGAAGAGCTGCGCACCGCGCTTGCCGGATACAAAAAGGGCTTCATCGTCGTGGGCGGTCACTCGATGCAGAAGAACGGCTTTCTGGCTAAGCTGGAAAATATCCTGCACGAGGCCGGTCTGGAGACGCAGGTCTTTGAAGGCGTCGAGCCCGATCCTTCTGTCGAAACCGTGATGCGCGGCGCGCAGGCGATGCGCGATTTCCAGCCCGACGTGATTCTCTCCATCGGCGGCGGTTCCCCCATGGACGCAGCCAAGGCGATGTGGGTGTTCTACGAGCATCCCGAAAAGACCTTTGACGACATCAAGGATCCCTTCACCATCCCGAAGTTGCGCAACAAGGCCATCTTCGCGGCCATCCCCTCCACCTCCGGCACCGCGTCGGAAGTGACGGCCTTCTCGGTCATCACCGACTACAAGACGTTGGTCAAGTACCCTCTGGCGGACTTCAACATCACGCCCGATATTGCCATTCTGGATGAGGACATCCCGTTGACGATGCCCAGGACGCTGACCGCGCACACCGGCATGGACGCGCTGACCCACGCCATCGAGGCCTATGTGGCGGGTCTGCATTCCGATTTCTCCGATCCGCTGGCGCTCAAGGCGATCCAGATGATTTTCGATTACCTGCCCGCTTCCTACAACGGCGATGAAACCGCTCGCGGCAAGATGCACGTCGCGCAGTGCCTGGCAGGCATGGCTTTCTCCAACGCACTGCTCGGCATTGCCCATTCGCTGGCCCACAAGGTCGGCGCGCAGTATGAAATCCCGCACGGCTGCTGCAACGCAATCCTGCTGCCCAACGTCATCCGCTACAACTCCAAGGCCTGCTTAAGCCGCTATGCGGACATCGCCCGCTACATCGGCCTGACCGGCAAGGACGATCAGGAGCTGACGGATAAGCTGGTGGAAAAGGTCGAGCAGCTGAACAAGACCGTCGATATTGCACCCAGCTTCCGCGAGCACGGCGTGACGGACGAAAAGTTCAACAGCACCATCGACTTTGTCGCACAGCAGGCCTTCGGCGATCCCTGCACCGGCTCCAACCCGCGCCAGACCTCGCCCGAAGATCTCAAAAAGATCCTGATCTGCTGCCTGGACGGCAAAAAGGTCGATTTCTGATTTTGTTTTCACAAATCCTTTCGGAGGACGCGCTGCGGCGCGTCCTCTTTTTTTACACGTTTTCGCTTTCGCCCCGGAGCGTCAGGCTGTATAATACCCGCATAAAAAATGCTTCCAAACGGGAGGATTCATCCATGACGGGCAATAAGAATCTCGTGCTGATCGGCATGCCGGGCAGCGGCAAGAGCACCGTGGGCGTGCTCTGCGCCAAGGCGCTAGGGATGCCTTTTCTCGATACCGACCTTGCCATCCAGCAAAAGACCGGCAGGCTCCTGCAAAAATCCGTAGACGAATTGGGCGCGGAGGGCTTTCTGGCGATGGAAGAGCAGGTCATTATCTCTTTGGACTGTGAAAACACCGTGCTGGCCACCGGCGGCTCCGTCGCCCTGGAGGACAACGCCATGGCGCATCTGAGGGAACGCGGCGTGGTGTTTTATCTTTCCCTTCCATATAAAGAAATCGAGCGTCGGCTGCGCAACATCGCCACGCGCGGCATCGCCATGGGCCCCGGAGAAAGCCTGAAAACCCTCTATGATTACCGCGTGCCGCACTACGAAAAATGGGCGGATGTGGTCATCGAAGGGTGTGGACAGACATTGGAAGAAACCGTGCAGGCCGTCGTCTCCGCCTGGCGCGCTATGAACTAATCGTTCATTTTATCTTTACAAAGGCCGCAAAATGCCGTATACTCTTCTGCGTAGCATGGATGGCTCGATGAGCGAGCCGTTTTGCCGCCTGCGGGCGGCGCAATTCCCCAAGGCAGAATGGAAGAACGGAAGGTGGGTCTTTGATGAAGTGGGTCTTTTTGTCTCTTTACCTCGTAGCGATTGTTGTGATCGCCGTGCTTTCCTCGCGGAAAGTGAAAAGCCTTAACGATTTTCATCTGGGCGGCAGAAATGTAGGTCCTTGGCTGTCTGCGTTCGCATACGGCACGACCTATTTTTCTGCCGTCATTTTTGTCGGCTATGCAGGCAAGCTGGGCTGGAACTTCGGCACGGCGGCCAGCTGGATCGGCATCGGCAACGCGCTGATCGGCTCGGCGCTGGCCTGGGCCGTGCTGGGCAACCGCACGCGCACCATGACGCAGAATCTCGGCGCAACCACCATGCCGGAGTTCTTCGAGATGCGCTACGACTCGAAGTTTCTCAAAATTGCGGTCGCGCTGGTGATCTTCGTGTTCCTTGTGCCCTACTCCGCGTCGGTCTATCAGGGCCTTGGCTATCTGTTTGAATCGACGTTCGGGCTTCCGGTGGAGGTCTGCATGATCGCCATGGCGGTCTTTACGCTGATTGCGGTGTTCCTGGGCGGATATCTCGGTTCGGTGCTGATCGACTTTGTGCAGGGCATCGTGATGATCGCAGGTGTATGCCTGATGATGATTTTCCTATTTAATAAAATGGGCGGCGTGCAGACGGCGTTTTCCAACCTGAAGGCGATCGATCCCGAGTTGGTCTCCGCCGTCGGTCCTTCGCCGCTGAACCTTTTGTGGATGGTCTGCCTGACCTCGTTCGGCGTATGGGGGCTGCCGCAGATGGTGCACAAGTTCTATGCCATCCGCGACAGACGCTCGGTCAGAATCGGCGCAATCGTCTCTACCCTGTTCGCCACGCTCATCGGCGGGTGTGCCTATCTTGCCGGATCGTTCTCGCGCGTGGTGCTGAACATCAGCGACCCCGCAGCGGTGGGCGGCGTGGACAAGCTCGTGCCGGAGATGCTCTTTGCCTCGATGCCGGAATGGATGCTGGGGCTGATCGTGGTGCTGGTGCTGTCCGCATCGATGTCTACGCTGCAATCACTGGTCATGGTGTCCTCCTCTGCCATCGCCATTGACCTGGTCAAGGGCGTATTCAAGCCGAACATGAGCGATAAGGCGGTTAAAGGCCTGATGCGCGGGCTGTGCGCAGCATTCGTCGTGGTATCGCTGATCATTGCACTGGGACAGGTCGCGGAGATCGTGACGCTGATGAGCATGAGCTGGGGCACGGTGGCCGGCTGCATTTTGGGGCCGTATCTGTTCGGCGTAGTGAGCAAGCGCGCCAACAAGCGGGGCGCGATCTGCGGTTTTTCCGCCGGACTGCTGCTCTCCATCGCCTTGACGATTGCGCTGGGCACGGACCAGGCGCCGATGATCGGCTGCCTTTCGATGCTGGCCTCCGTCGTGGTCACGCCGCTGGTTTCGCTTCTCGCTCCCGCGCCCGATCAGGCGTTGATCGCCTGTGCGTTTGCAAAGGGCAAATAATTTCTTTACAGAATTTTTATTCCCATCCTACGGAAAAGGCGGATTTATATCCGCCTTTTCTTTTTACATTTGCCCGTGAGTATGATATAATAAAAATAATTCGAATTTCAAAAGGGGGAATTCCTGTGCCTGCGGACCCTATATGGGGGCAACTGATTCTACAAGTCATTTTGATCGCGGTCAACGCATTCTTCGCCGCTGCGGAGATCGCCGTGATCAGCCTGGACGAAAACAAACTTCGTGTCCGAGCGGAAAACGGCGATAAAGACGCCGTCCGGATGCTCAAGCTGGTTTCGTCGCCGTCCGGCTTCCTCTCCACCATCCAGATCGCCATAACGCTTGCCGGCTTTCTGGGATCGGCTTTCGCGGCGGATCATTTCGCCGGCCCGATGGTCGAAGCATTGATGAAGACGAACGCCTTCGGCAGCATGAATCAGAACGTCCTCAATACCGTCTGTGTGATCCTGATTACCATCATCCTCTCCTATTTCACGCTGGTTTTCGGCGAACTCGTTCCCAAGCGCGTCGCCATGCAGAAGACCGACGCGGTGGCCAAGGTGGTCAGCGGCGTGATTCTGGGCTTTTCCACCGTGATGAAACCGCTGGTCTGGCTGCTGACGGTTTCCACCAACGGCGTGCTTCGTCTCTGCCGCATTGATCCCAATGCGCAGGAAGACAGCGTCACCGAGCAGGACATCCGCATGATGGCCGATATCGGTGAAGAAAAGGGTTCCATCACCGAGACCGAAGGCGAGATGATCGACAACATCTTCGAGTTCAACAACCACACCGCCTTCGACGTCATGACCCACCGCACCGACGTGATCGCCATCAGCGCGGACGCAACGGACGAGGAGATTTTGCGCACCATCCGCGAATCCGGCCTGTCGCGCATCCCGGTGTACGAAAAGACCATCGACGACGTGATCGGCATCCTGCGCGTGAGAGAATACCTGCTCTACCGCGCGGTGGATGACAACCGCACCCTGCGCGAGATGCTGCATACGCCCAATTTCGTGCCTGAGAGTGTGCGCACCGACGTGCTCTTCCGCTCCATGCAACAGAAGAAAAACCACATCGCCATCGTCGTAGACGAATACGGCGGGGTGAGCGGTCTGGTGACGATGGAGGACCTGCTGGAAGAGATCGTGGGCAATATCTACGACGAATACGACCCGCAGGTGGAGCAGGCGGTCGCCAAGATCGGCGACAACCTCTGGCGCGTTTCCGGCATCTGCGAGCTTTCCGTGCTGTCCGAGGCGCTGGATACGCCGCTGCCGCTGGATGAGGATTACGATACGCTGAGCGGTCTGGTGTTCTCTCAGCTCTCCTCCATCCCGCAGGACGGTTCGCATCCCGAGCTGGATGTAGCCGGTCTGCACATCTATGTGGAGGAAATCTCCGACCACCGCGTCGAATGGGCGCAGGTGAGCAAGCTCTATCCCGAAAGCGACGCTCCCGAAGCGGAAGCTGATTAATAAAAAAAAGAAGGCTTCGCCGCAAAAATCTGCGGTAAAGCCTTCTTTTTTATACTCACGCTTTTTTGCGTCTCTCGGAAGCGAGAATAAAGGGCAGATGGAACAGCGAGATCAACACGACTCCCAGCGAAACCAGCCGCAGCAGATAGACATACCAACCCTGGTCGAGGTTGAGCACCGGCAGGTTTTCCATCGGCGGGCGGGTGAGATAAAAGAAGTTCGTGTCATAGGCGGAGAGCGCGCCGTTGACATACAGCATCAAAAACGCCGCCAGCATCAATAGCCCCATGTTTTCCCCCAGTACGCGGAAACTGCCCAGCTTCGCCCTCCCCGACAGGATCAGATAGATGGAAAACCACATCAATCCTGCGTGATAGACAAAGCACTGATAGGCCGGAAGCGACGCAAAATCCGTACCGTTGGTCGGGATCAAGATGGCGCAGAAGCTGCCCAGCGTCCCCGCGACCGCCAGAAAATTCATCAGCACACGCTTGAGACTTCCTTCTTTTCCGAAGGTGATATAGAGCACAACAAAAATCATCAGGCTGCACAGATGCAGCGGCAGGCTGTGCGGGTCCAGGTGCATCCCGCCCTCCGGACTTTCCACCTTTGCTGACCTCGCTCAGCACACAGATGGCCATTATGATCCCACCCGCCGTTTTAAGGCTTAATTTCTTTTGAACACTGAACGCGCAAAGCCCGGCAACCGCTCCTGCACACAACCCGATCCAGATAAAATGCTCCGCAGTAAACATCTTCTTCTCCTTTGCCTTTAGGTAAATATTTCAGATGCCTGCGATATTCTATCACGGAAAGCACAGAAAATCCACAGTATGTTTCAGCCAGAAAGCGCCTTTCCCGCGCCGCGCGGATGTGCTATACTGAAAAAGGAACCGTAAGGAGGTTTTGCTCCGATGAAGGACGAATATGAGCAGGCCATGAACCAGGCGATGTACTACCTGGGCGTGCGTGCGCGAACCGTCAAACAGATGGAAGATTATCTCATCAAAAAACAGCACGACGAGCACGCCATCGCCCGCGTGATGGAAAAGCTGATCGAATACGGCTTGCTGGACGATGAACAATATGCCCGGCGCTATGTGCAAACGCGCAAGGACACCAGCGGCAAATACCTGCTGCGCCAGAAGATGAAGATGCAGGGGTTGTCCTCCGACGTGATCGACGAAGCGGTGGGCGCCATCCCCTTTGAAGACCAGGTAGCCGCCGCCCGCGCCCTAATCGACCGCAAAATGGCGGGCGACGAGCGGGAGGACGCGCTGCGCCGCGCCGTGCAGTCGGTGATGCGGCGCGGGTTTGCCTATGATGTGGTGCGCGCTGCGGCGGACCAATATAAGGAGGAACTGGAATGGGAAGAGTAGCCTCCCCCTATGTGCCGGACGACGCCGACCGGCAGCTGCTCCGTCTGCTGCTGGTAGGCGGACCGGTTTCCGGCGAGGAAATGAGCCGGGAATTGAACATGACCCGCGCGGCGGTTTGGAAGCGCATCGCGCACCTGCGGGCGATGGGATATGACATCGAATCCGCACCGCGCAAGGGCTATTGGCTGGCGGGCGACGTGCTCAAGGCGGACGCGGTGCTGGCGCGGCTGCACACCCGCTGGCTGGGACATACGCTGATCTGCGAACCGGTGGTGGATTCCACCTTCAAGCTGATGCGTGATCTGGAAAGCGCCGGCTGTCCGGACGGCACGGTCGCCGCCGCAGGACAGCAGACCGAGGGCCGCGGGCGCATGAACCGCCGCTGGGCTTCCCCGCCGGACACCGGGCTTTATTTCAACGTCCTGCTGCGGCCGAATCTGCCCACCGTGCAGGCGGTACGCCTCACCCCCGCCATTGCCGTGGGCGTGTGCCATGCGCTGCGGAACCTTGGCTTTGATGCAAAAATCAAATGGCCAAACGATATCGTGATCAGCGGGCGCAAGGTCTGCGGTATGCTGCTGGAGATGGGGGGCGATCTGGAGCGGCTGAAATTCATCTCCGCCGGCATCGGCATCAACGTTTTGCAGAAGCTGGAGGATTTCCCCGAGGATCTGCGCGAAAAGGCCGGTTCTCTGGCGCTGGCGTGCGGCAAGGGTTTTTCGCTCACGCGCACGGACGTGCTCTGCGCCTGTCTCTCCGCCATTGAACAGGCGGTGGAGCTTTGCTATGCCGATTACCCCGCGCTGCTGGAAGAATACCGCGTGCTTTCCATCACCATCGGGTCGGAAATCGTGGCCTCCGGCGGATCGGATGTGCGGGGCACGGCGATCGATATCAACGAAAACGGCGAGCTGTTGGTGCGCGACGCGGCAGGAGAAGTCCATGTGCTGCGCACGGGCGACGTCTCGGTCAGAGGAGTGATGGGTTATGTATAAAGGAAGCATTTGCGATATTCAGGGACTGATGGTGGGACACGCGCAGAATGAAGAGGCACGCACCGGCTGCACGGTGCTTTGGGCGCAGGACGGATTCGTCGCAGGCGTGGACGTGCGCGGCGCGGCTCCCGGCACGCGGGAGACCGATCTTTTGAAGAACGAAAACATGATGCCCCGCATCAACGCCATCGTGCTCTGCGGCGGCTCTGCCTTCGGGCTGGACGCCTGCTCCGGCGTGATGCACGCGCTGGAAGAGCGCGGCGTGGGCTTTGACGTGGGGCTGACCAAGGTGCCGATCGTCTGCGGCGCGGTGCTGTTCGATCTGGGCGTGGGCGACGCTTTCACCCGTCCGGATGCGCAGATGGGCCGTCAGGCGCTGGACAATACAACCTGCTCCCCCGCCTGGGGATATGTCGGCGCGGGCACGGGCGCAACGGTGGGAAAGCTCCTGCTGCAAAGCGTCCCCGGCGCGCAGCCCAAACGCAGCGGCATCGGCACGGCCTCTATCCGTCTGCCCGGCGGCGGTACGGTTGCGGCAATGATCGCGGTCAACGCAGCGGGCGACGTTTACAATCCCGCAACGGGCGAATGTGTCGCCTGTGCGGAGCTGAACGGCAAAAAGCTGCCCGCCATGTCGCTGCTCGGCAGCACGGAATCCCTCGGCGCGATGTTCGGGCAGAACACCACCATCGGCGTGGTGGCGACAGACGTCAAGCTCAGCAAGGTGGAATGCAACCGCCTGGCCACCGTGGCGCACGACGGCTATGCGCTGGCGATCCGCCCGGTACACACCTCCGCCGACGGAGACACACTCTTTGCCATCTCCCACGGCGAATATGAATGCGACCCCATCGTGCTGCAAGCCGCCGCAACGGAGGTCGTCGCCCGCGCCATCCAGAACGCGGTCACGGAACCGAAGGAGGAATAAACCATGCTCAAGGGACTGGGCTGCGATATGATCGAAGTGGAGCGCATCCGGCAGGCGCTTTCCAGGCCGAGCTTTCTGCGTCGGGTCTACACGCTGGAAGAGCGCGCGGCCATTGCCCGCAAGGGCGCGCAGACTGCGGCGGGCTTCTGGGCGGCCAAAGAGGCGGTGAGCAAGGCGCTGGGCACGGGCTTTGACGGCTTTGCGCTGGCAGATATCGAGATTTTTTCCGATGAAGCGGGCGCGCCGCACGTTCGGCTGTATCGCGGCGCACAAGCCCGGCTGGCGGAAATCGGCGCGCTGAACGTGATGGTGAGCATTTCGCACACCAAAGACGCCGCCATGGCGGTAGCCGCCGCAGAGTAAAAAGAGAGGTAAGCCTTTATGCATATTGTCACGCCTGCGCGGATGCGCGAAATCGAAGGATATGCCATCGGGCAGCTGGGCATCGACGGCCTGATCCTGATGGAGCGCGCCGCGCTGAGCCTTGCGCAGGAAATCCGTGCCGCTTCCCCGCGCGCCGTGCTGGCCATCTGCGGCAGCGGCAACAACGGCGGCGATGCTTACGCCTGCGCGCGCATCCTCCATCTTTGGGGAATTCGCGTGGACATTCTCCCCCTGCGTCCGGTTGAAAAGCTGTCCGGTGACGCGCTGAAAAATGCCTGGATCTGTCAGCGGCTGCGCATTCCCTTTCTGGAAAATCTGCCGGACGGGGCAAACTATGACGTCGTGATCGACGGCATTTTCGGCACGGGACTTTCCCGCGCGCCGGAGGGCGAATTTGCTGCGGCCATCGACTGGATCAACCGGAGCGGCGCAAAAGTTTACAGCGTAGACATTCCTTCCGGTGTGGACGGCGCGACGGGACAGGTGCTGGGCTGTGCAGTGCGTGCGGATGTGACCGTGACCTTTCAATGGGCAAAATACGGGCATTTCCTCTACCCCGGCGCAGGACTGTGCGGCAGACTCGTGACGGCGGAGATCGGCATCCCCGATCCCGAAAATTGGGAGGATGCGGAAATACTGGATGAGGCACTGCTTGCCTCACTTTTGCCCGAGCGCCCACGCGACGCGCACAAAAACACCTTCGGCCACGCGCTGCTCATTGCGGGTAACCGCGGCATGGCGGGCGCTGCAATGCTCTGCACCAACGCCTGCCAGCGCGCGGGCGTTGGGCTGACGACGGTGTGCGCGCTGGAAAACAGCGTGGCGCCGCACCTGCAAACCCGCCTCCCCGCCGCGATGTGCGTCGGGTTGGAAGAGGACGCCAAGCACACCTTCCCGCCAGAAACGGGGCGCGTGATCCGCTCTGCGCTGAGCGGCAAGACCGCCTTAGGCTGCGGCTGCGGACTGGGTCGGACGCTGGACTGCGCGCGGCCGCTGGAAGCCGCACTGGCCGCACCGCTGCCCGCCGTGATCGACGCGGACGGGCTGTATCATCTGGCCACGCGGCTGGATTTACTCGACGCAAGGGAATGCGAAACCGTGCTCACGCCGCACCCCGGCGAGATGGCGCGCCTGCTCGGCCGCCCGGTCGAAGATCCTGTGAAGGATGCGCAAACCTTTGCCGCCGCGCATCGCTGCGTGGTGCTGCTCAAGGGCGCATGCACGGTCATCGCCGCGCCGGACGGACGGCTGACCTTCAACGTCATCGGCACCAGCGGCATGGCGACCGCAGGCAGCGGCGATGCACTGACGGGCATCATCACCGCGCTGCTGGCGCAGGGGCTTTCCGCCTATGACGCAGCGCGCGCGGGAGCCTATCTTCATGCACAGGCGGGACTTCGCGCGGAGAAAAAGTTCGGCACAGCTTCCATGACCGCATGGGATATTTCCGAATGTGTCCGCCTGGAGGGCTGCGGCATAGACTGATAGCGGGAAGGCGCGCAAAGCAAACTGCGCTTTCCTGAGGCGGATGAGGAATTTGATCCTGCGGGGCGAAATCTATCAGGCGGCGCTGGACCCCGTGCTCGGCTCGGAACAGGGCGGCACGCGGCCGGTGCTGATCGTGCAGAATAATCTTGGAAACCGCTATTCCCCCACGGTCATTGCGCTGGCAATGACCTCGCGCACCGGCAAGGCGCGTCTGCCCACGCACATCGAGATTGCGCAGGGCACGGCAGGTCTGCCGCGTGATTCGGTCGTGCTGGCCGAACAGGTGCGCACATTGGATAAGCAGCGGCTGGGTGCGCGCATCGGCATGCTGCCCGCGCCGATCATGGCACAGGTAAACCGGGCACTGTTCATGAGCCTTGGGATGAATCCGGATGGATAATCAGCAAAACAAGCAAGGAGGATACAGAGATTGGGAAAACTTCTGAATTTGCAGCCGATTGACTGGAAAAAAGAGCTGAAGCAGGATGCGCAAGCGGTGCTAGGGCTGCTGCTGATGATGGTGTCCTACAACTATTTCTTCGTGCCAAACCAGATCGCGCCCGGCGGGGTGACGGGTTTGGCCACCGTCATCTATTACCTTTGGGGCATACCGGTGGGATTTATGTCCGCGGTCATCAATATCCCGCTGTTTCTGCTGAGCTGGAAGCGCATGGGCACATCCTTTGCGGCGCGTTCACTGGCGTCGATGCTGCTGCTTTCGCTGTTTCTTGATCTTTTCCCCTCCTTTGCCCTGACGGAAGACAACCTGCTGGCAACGATCACCGGCGGCGCCATTCTCGGTGTTGGGCTTGCCCTGGTGCTGATGGGCAACGCGACCACGGGCGGCACCGATCTGGCTGCGGCAATGATCCAGCGCGCGCTGCCGCACCTGAGCTTCGGCGTGATCCTGCTGGTGATCGAGATCTGCATCGTAACCTTCTCCGGCTTCGTGTTCGGCGCACAGAAGGCGCTCTATGCGGCAGTATCGCTGTTTCTGACCTCCCGCCTCGTGGATATGCTTCAGGAAGGCGTTGCATCGTCCCGTCTTTTCTTCATCATCAGTCCCAAATCCGATGAAATTGCCCACCGGATTCTCATTGAGCTGGATCGCGGCGTCACAACGCTCGACGGCCACGGCGTTTATTCCGGTGAGGCTAAACAGGTCATCTTCTCAGTCGTTTCCAGCAAAGAAGTTCATTCCATCAAAAAAATCGTCCATGAGGTCGATCCCAACGCCTTCGTCGTACTGACCGTCGCCAATGAAACCATGGGCGAGGGCTTCTCCCGCCTGATGCCCAAATAACAGCCTCCTTACTTAAAAAAGCGTCTGCTTCTCTTTTTCGAGATACAGACGCTTTTTCATCGCAAATCAGATGATTTCCAGCTCGTCGGGAGAACCGAGGGGCGGAAGCGCGCAGGCAGGCCGATCAAGGTAGAAATAGGCGACCGACGCGATATCGTCCTGTAACGGCAGATAACGCCCGCCGCTGCGCCAGCCCAGTGCCTGAACCGTGACGCGGAGTTCCTCCGCAAAGTAGACCGGATCTGCAATATGCCAGCGATACAAGCCGAAGCGTGTCTGCGAAACATATACGCCATCCGGACGGATCACCTGGCACAGACCGGAATAGGGCGTCGTAAAGGTCTGATACCGATGGGTCTGCGGATTTTCAAAATTATAAGAGCCGCAGAAATAATCCTCCGTGCCCGTGCCGCAGATGGTGGGATATTCCCTGTCGCCATCCATGTAGAACTTGATCTCTCCCTCGCCCCACCAGCCGGTGTTGTTCACGCCCCAGGCCATGTAGGTGCCGACATACTGCCCTCGCCCGCAAATGCCATCCAGAATCGTATAATTCTGCTTATAGGGCAGCGGATTGACCCGGCGGAACTGCGCATGAAAATAGCCCGCGTCCTCCTCCACCGACTGCACGGTATAGGTGATTTGATCATAGATGGTGAGGCGCTGCGCGCTGCGGTTTTCCATTGTGAAGCGCGCACCTTTGCGGAAGGGCATCTCCCAATAGCTGTTAAAGGCCGAACCGGGATTGACGCACACCGCCAGCGAGGAGACCTGCGCATACTGCCCCCAGCCGCAGGCAAAGAAATCACCCAACGGACACTCCACGGCGGGAACATCGCTGCCGTCCCAATAGATGCGAAGGATCTGGCTGCGCCAATCGCCGGTGGGCGTGAGCCAGATATGGCGGATCACGCCGCTGCCTTCGATCTCGCCCAACATCAGCACTTCGCCGGGTTCGACGTAAAAAAGATAAGGATTGACCTTCCAGCCGTCGCCCAGATCCCGCGCAGCTGCCTTAGCCGTGCCTTCCGCAAGCGGTGTGCTCGCCCCCATACCCTTGCCGCCGGTGCGGTTTTCCGGGCAGATGGAGCGGGTCTGATAGAGAAGAAGATGTGATAGATTCATGCTGTTCATCTGTGAAACCCCCTTTTGTTTCATTTGTGGGCTCAGCACCAACGTACCCTTTCCATCGTCTGGTGTCAACACGGAAAGGCCTTGACTTTTTCAATGAATTAACATACCATAAAATCAGGTGAATTCTCCCCTGCTGGGGTATTTTTTCACAGGAGGAAACACAGATGACTGCTTTCAAACAGAACGCGCCGGAAAACAAGCTGCGCGGCGCGCTGCCAAAGGTCGGCATCCGCCCCGCCATTGACGGCCGCCGCAAGGGCGTCCGCGAAGGTCTGGAGGATCAAACCATGGGCATGGCCAGGGCGGTGGCAAAGTTGATCGAAACCGAATTGCGCCATCCCTGCGGATTGCCCGTGGAATGCGTGATTGCGGATCACACCATCGGCGGCGTGGCGGAAGCGGCAGAGTGCGAAGCCAAGTTCGCCCACGAGGACGTCGGGCTGACCATCACCGTCACCCCCTGCTGGTGCTACGGCTCCGAAACGCTGGACATGGATCCCCTGCGCCCGAAGGCAATCTGGGGCTTCAACGGCACCGAACGCCCCGGCGCGGTGTATCTGGCTTGTGCGCTGGCTGCGCACAGCCAGAAAGGCATCCCCGCTTTCTCGATCTACGGGCATGACGTTCAGGATGCCGCCGACGGCAGTATTCCGGCGGATGTCCGCGAAAAGCTGCTGCGCTTTGCGCGCGCGGGGCTTGCTGTGGCGACCATGCGCGGCAAGAGCTACTTGGGCATGGGCGGCATGGCGATGGGTATCGCCGGCTCTATCATGGATGCGCCGTTTATTGAAAAGTACCTCGGCATGCGCATGGAGCAGGTGGATATGTGCGAATTCGTGCGCCGCTGGGAAGAGGGCATTTACGATCACGAGGAATTTGAGCTGGCCAAGAAATGGGTGGACGAATATGTAACCCTGGGCTGGGACAAGAACCCGGAGGAGATGCAGCATTCCCCCGAGCGCAAGCGCGACGTGCTGGAAAAGTGCATCCTGATGACCATGATCGCCCGCGACCTGATGCAGGGCAATAAGAAACTGGCCGAGATGGGCTTTGTGGAAGAGAGCTGCGGCCACAACGCGATTGCGGCTGGCTTCCAGGGACAGCGTCAATGGACCGACCACTATCCCAACGGCGACATGATGGAAGCGCTACTGAATTCATCCTTTGACTGGAACGGCATCCGCGAACCGCTGATTGTTGCAACAGAAAACGATCATCTCAACGGCTTGGCAATGCTGTTGGGCAAGCTGGTGACGGGCCGCGCGCAGGGCTTTGCCGACGTGCGCACCTATTGGAGCCCGGAAGCCATCGAGCGTGTTTCCGGTTGGAAGCCCGACGGCATGGCCTCCGACGGCCTGATCCATCTGATCAACTCCGGCTCGGTGACGTTGGAGGCGGCGGGCGTCTGCACGGAGGACGGCCATCCTGCCATCAAGCACTGGTGGGAGCTGACGGCGGAAGAAGCCAAGGCCACGCTGGACGCGACGCAGTTCTGCTATGCCGATCTGTTCTACTTCCGCGGCGGCGGATATTCCTCGCATTTGGTCAGCCGCGGCGGCATGCCCGTGACCATGAGCCGCCTGAATCTGATCGACGGGCTCGGCCCGGTGCTCCAGATTGCGGAAGGCTACACCGTGGAGCTTCCCGGAAACGTACATGAAATTCTCGACAAGCGCACCGATCCCACCTGGCCGACCACTTGGTTTGCACCGCGCCTGACGGGCAAGGGCGCCTTCACCGACGTCTATTCCGTCATGGCGAACTGGGGCGCCAACCACGGAGCGTTCAGCTACGGCCATATCGGTGCGGATCTGATCACGCTGGCCTCGATGCTGCGCATCCCGGTCTGCATGCACAACGTACCCGAAAAAGAAATTTACCGTCCGAGCATGTGGAATGCATTCGGCACCAGCGATCTCGAAGGAGCGGACTACCGTGCCTGCGCATCGCTTGGCCCGATCTACGGACGCAAATAAGGAGGATTATCCCATGCGAATTTCTACACAAAGCGACGTCACCGCCGAGATCTTCGGCGGCATAGAGTGCATCTCCCGCCTGAAAGAGGCGGGTTACGACGCCATCGATTGGTCTTTTTTCGAGATGAGCAGCGGGCGTGGAAAATTTCTCCAGCCCGACTGGTCGGACTATGCAAAAGCGCTGCGCGCCGAGGGAGATCGTCTGGGCATCGCGTTCAATCAGGCGCACGCGCCCTTCCCCTCCTCCGCGGGACAGCCTTCTGAGGATGAGATCATATTGAGCGCGATCCGCCGGTCGATGGAGGTTGCCTCGATCCTCGGCGTGCGCAACATCATCGTCCACCCCAAGCAGCATCTGGTCTACGCCAAGAACAAGCAGGCCACGTTTGACATGAACGTGGAATTCTACCGTGCGCTGATCCCCGACTGTGAACGGCTGAACATCCGCGTCTGCGCGGAGAACATGTGGCAGTGGGACGATAAGCGCGAGATCATCGTGGACAGCATCTGCGCGCAGCCGGAAGAGTTCTGCGCTCTGCTTGATGCGATTGACAGCCCGTGGATCGTCGGTTGTCTGGACATCGGCCACAGCGCGCTGGTGGGTGTGGAGCCTGCGGACTTTATCCGCGCGCTGGGCAGCAAGCGCCTGCAAGCGTTGCACGTCCACGATGTAGACTACCGTAAGGACTGTCACACAATGCCCTTCATCGAGCGCATCGACTGGGAAAACACGATGAAGGCACTGGCAGAAATCGGCTACGAGGGCGATTTGACGTTGGAAGCGGATAATTATCTTCGTCTCTTCCCCAAGGAGCTGCAAACTGCCGCCTGCCGCATGATGGCACAAACCGCCGGGTATCTGCGCTCCCGTTTTGAAGCCTACTCCGCCCAATAAAGGATACAAAAAGAGGAACCGCACGCGCTTGTGCGGTTCCTCTTTGTTGATCAGAAGAATTAGGGACGGTTCAGCGTACCGTCGGGGCGGCGGCAGTTGGTCCACTGCGGGAGCTTCTCCGAGCAGGGGAACTTCTTGGCCAGATCCTCGTCGATGTCGATACCCAGGCCGGGCTTGTCGTTGGGGTAAACATAACCCTTGCGCAGCTCGGGGCAGCCGGGGAAAACGTCCAAAGAAGCCTGCTTGAAGCCGGCCCATTCCTGAATGCCGAAGTTCGAGGTCGAGACGTCCAGATGGATGTCCGCCGCGTGACCGACAGGAGAGGTGTCTCCCGGGCCGTGCCAGGCCGTGCGAACCGAGAAGGCCTCGCAGAAGCTGGCCAGCTTCTTGGCGGGCGTGATGCCGCCGATCTGGCTGACGTGGCAGCGAACGAAGTCGATGAGCTTGTTGGCAACCAGGGGCGTAATCTCACGCGGGTTGTTGAACAGCTCGCCCATGGCAATGGGGGTGCTGGTCTGGCCGCGCATCATCTTGAACCACTCGATCTGCTCGGGAGCGAGAGAATCCTCGTAGAAGAACAGACGGTACTGCTCCAGCTCCTTAGCCAGATGGATCGCGTTGATGGGATCGAGATGCTCGTGCACATCGTGGCAGAAATCGACGCCAAAGCCGAAGCGGTTGCGCATATAATCGAACAGCTCGGTCACGCTCAGCTCATAGCCCAGCGGATCGTAATAAGCGCCTTCGCACGCGCCGTCCGGACGCTTGGAGGCCAGAGCCTGCTCATAAGCGTTTCCGCCGTAGCCGCCGTGCTGCACGCGGATGACCTGAACGCCATCCTCCATGAAAGCCTGCACGCGGTCGCCGACCTCTTCCAGAGTGCGGCCGTCCGCATGGCGGTAAACGCGCGCAGCCTCGCGCACCTTGCCGCCCAGCAGGTCATAAACCGGCATGTTGGCCATCTTGCCCTTGATGTCCCACAGCGCCTCATCCACGCCGGAGATCGCGTTGTTGAGCACGGGGCCGTTGCGCCAGTAAGCGCTGACCATGCTCATCTGCCAGATATCCTCAATGCGGGAAACATCCTTGCCCACCAGCAGGGGCTTCATGTAGTTGGTCACCGCGTTGGCCACGGTGATCCAGCGCTGGGTATAGGTTGCGCAGCCGATGCCGTAAAGACCCGGCTCAGAAGTGACAACCTTGACGATGACCAGAGGAATTCCCTCCGGCGCGGTGCAGATCGGGTAAATGTCCTTGATTGTAACAGCCATTTACAAGCCTCCTAACCAATTCTTTCTGTCCACGAACCCTTTTTCAGGGTATAAATTAAGTATACGGTCTGCGCCTGTTTTTTTCAATATGAAAATCTTCCGGGTTTTCATATTCTTTTTTGGTATTTTGTAACCCGTTTGCCCTTGCGTGCGTGCGCGCGATGCGGTATGATTAGGTTATGCTTGGTCAAGGAGGCTGCAATGGCTAAACTTTGGGGAATCTTACGGAAAAAGCACCGCATCTGGAAGGACAAGGTGGTCGAGGTTGCGGGCGACGATCTTTCCGCCGCGCAGGAAGCCGTCGGCGAGATCAGCTACGCGCTGGACATACCGCGTCCCATCTGGCTGGACAAGCATACGGACGAGATCGAGCGCTTCGGCCGCACGAGTTTTTCGCAGGATGATTTTGTCGAACCGATTGCGTTCGATAAATTTGAAATTGAATTTTTGCGCGAAGAAAAGCGCCGCTCCGCCGATCCTCGCAACGATTTCGGCTCCGGCGTATAGAGCTTTTTTCCTTTGCAAATGCTATCCTCACTTCAATCACTTCAAAAGGAGTTGTTTTTATGGTGATGGATCGCATTTCCCTGATTCTTGTCATCATCGGCGCGCTGAATTGGCTGCTGGTGGGGCTTTTCCAATTTGATCTTGTTGCGTGGATCTGCGGCGGACAGGCTGCCGTTTTTGCGCGCATTCTTTACTCGCTTGTAGGCATCGCCGGGCTTTGGAGCGTCTCGCTCCTGTTCCGTCCGAAAGTATCGCCGCGGGCAGTAAAATAATTTGACCACAAATTTTTACGGAGGAGTTTCCAAATGAAAGAAGTCAACTACCGCGACGTCGCTCCGATCGTGCTGGAAAAACTGGCCGAGGGCGGCGTATTTTTAACGGTCAAGGATCGCAAGGGCCGCGTCAACACGATGAACATCGGCTGGGGCAGCGTTGCGCACTATTGGAACATGCCGGTGTTCGTCGCGCCGGTGCGCCACAACCGCTACACCTATGAGCTTTTACAGGATGCGGATAGCTTCACGGTGTCTGTGCCGCTGGATGACGGCATGAAGAGCGCGCTCGCCTTCGTGGGCACGCATCACGGTAACGAAGTGGATAAATGGGCGGGAGCGCACATCGCGCCCGTGGACGCCATGGCGGTGCGCGGTGCGGTGATTTCGCAGTGCGCCCTGCATCTGGAATGCAAAATCCGGCTGATTCAGCCTATGACGCCGGAGCAGATGTGCGACGAAGTTCACAAAAAAATGTACGGCGACGAGGATTTCCATACGCTCTATTTCGGCGAGATCGTCGCGTGCTACCGCACCGACATCAACGACTGATTCTTCTGCGCCCTTCTATCCCATGATCAATACAATCAACAGGAGTGATACCAATGATGCAAATGCGCACCCATACCTGTGGGGAGCTTCGGCTGAGCGACGCGGGCAAATCCGTTAAGATCGTCGGCTGGATGGAAAACATCCGCGAGGTCGGCAACAACTTCGCCTTTGTCATTCTGCGCGACTTCTACGGCACCACGCAGGTGGTCGTCGAGTCCGAAGAGATGATGAACATCCTCAAGGATCTCAACAAGGAATCCACCATCAGCGTCGAAGGCGTGGTTCGCGAGCGTTCCAGCAAGAACCCCAAGCTGCCCACGGGCGAAATCGAAGTGGTGCCCGCCAAGATCGAGGTGCTGGGCCGCTGCCGCTACAACAGCCTTCCCTTTGAGATCAACCGCAGCCGCGAGGCGGATGAGAGCCAGCGCCTGAAATACCGCTATCTCGACCTGCGCAATCCCGCGGTCAAGAACAACATCATCCTGCGCAGCCAAGTGGTTTCCGCCCTGCGCAGTGCGATGACCGAGCACGGCTTCATGGAGATCACCACCCCCATCCTGACCGCCTCCTCGCCCGAAGGCGCGCGCGATTACCTCGTGCCCGCGCGCAAGCACCCCGGCAAGTTCTATGCGCTGCCCCAGGCGCCCCAGCAGTTCAAGCAGCTGCT
>ERZ827423.286-NODE-286-length-67904-cov-5.508688_pt1 | contig 67904 bp, 43 predicted proteins | sample MGYA00519775_ERZ827423 | MGnify/ENA primary metagenome ERZ827423 (study PRJEB31778, sample SAMEA3449296) | human gut metagenome | biome: human gut; feature: human-associated habitat; material: faeces | place: United Kingdom | collected 2010/2012 ... | reverse complement strand
CGATCAGCAGACGCTTGGGGTCGGTGGACAGGGTGGTCTTGCCGGTGCCGGACAGGCCGAAGAAGATGGCGGTGTTCTCGCCGTTCATGTCGGTGTTGGCGGAGCAGTGCATGGAAGCGATGCCCTTGAGCGGCAGATAGTAGTTCATCATGGAGAACATACCCTTCTTCATCTCGCCGCCGTACCATGTGTTCAGGATTACCTGCTCCTTTGAAGTTACGTTGAATACTACTGCTGTCTCAGAGTTGAGTCCCAGCTCCTTCCAGTTCTCAACCTTAGCCTTAGAAGCGTTGTAAACGATGAAGTCGGGCTCCTGCTCGAAATCAGCCTCGCTTTGGGGACGGATGAACATGTTGGTAACGAAGTGAGCCTGCCAAGCAACCTCCACGATGAAGCGAACCTTCATGCGGGTATCCTTGTTGGCGCCGCAGAAACCGTCAACTACGTACAGCTTCTTGTTTGAAAGCTCCTTCAGCGCGAGCTCCTTAACGGCAGCCCAAGCCTCTTTTGAAGCGCGGTGGTTGTCGTTGTGGTACTCCTCGCTGTCCCACCATACCGTGTCGTGAGACGTCTCGTCGTCTACGATGAACTTATCTTTAGGCGAACGGCCGGTGTAGATACCGGTCATTACGTTTACTGCACCAAGCTCGGTCTCCTGGCCTTTGTCATAGCCTGTCAGACCTTCTTTTGTCTCCTCGTTGAACAGAACCTCATACGAAGGATTGTAAAGAACCTCGGTTGCGCCCGTGATTCCATACTTCTCTAAAACTGACTTATCAAACTTTGCCATTTTTATATGTATTAAAAAAGTGAATTATGTTCCTGAACAGTGTACCTTAAATCGCCCGCAAAGGTAGTAAAAAAATAATGTTTTCACAAGGGATTGCGGTCATAAAAATCACGGCCGTAAAGTGTTTTTAGGTTAAAGTATTAAAATTTTAAACAGCCCGAAGTGCTTTTGTAACTCGCAGTTTGCAAAAATCGTGAAATGTTTTTATTTTTGCAGGAAAATCATTATAGGGAGTTAAGAAGTAATGCAGTAAAGAAGTTGAGACGTATGCCTTGCCTAATGGGCATCAGAGGCCGGACAACAGACATAAGAAACATCGCCCGGAACGTTATTTTCTCAAAGCGGAGGCTGCAAGGCACATGCCTTAACTTCTTTACTCCATAGCTCTTTAAATCCTCAAAAAAACTATATATACCCATGCAAATATACGACCTTAGCAAAGAGAACTCGATTGTCAACCAGTTCATGGCCGAACTGCGTGACGCCGACTACCAGCGTAACCGCCTGCTGTTCCGCAACAACATCATGCGCATCGGCGAGATGATGGCTTACGAAATAAGCAAGAAGCTTGATTATGCGGCACGCAACATCACTACCCCACTGGGCACATCGCGCATCAACCTGCCTGCCGACGACATCGTGCTGGCCACGATCCTGCGTGCCGGACTGCCCTTCCACACCGGCTTTCTCAACGTGTTCGACCACGCAGGCAACGCTTTCGTCAGCGCATACCGCGAATACACTGACGACAGCCACACCGAGGTGGGCATTCACGTAGAGTATCTTGCCACGCCCGACCTCGGCGGAAAGACGCTCATCATAGCCGACCCCATGCTGGCGACGGGCGGCTCAATGGAGCTGGGCTACAAGGCTTTCCTCACCCACGGCACGCCGAAGCGCATACACGTGGCCTGCGTAATAGCGGCGCCCGACGGCATTGAGCACGTCAAGAACTCGCTGCCGGCCGACCGCACTACCGTATGGTGCGCCGCAATCGACCCTGCACTGAACGAGCATAAGTACATCGTTCCCGGATTCGGCGACGCCGGCGACCTGTGCTATGGCGGGAAGATGTAACGCGATTGATGGCCTTTTGCTTTCCGAAAGGCCGTTAATTACAATCTGAAAGGCCGTCTTTCGCAATGCGAAAGACGGCCTTTTATAACTCATTGAATATCAAGACTATCGAGATTTAAAAATCTGAAATCAAGAATTACGGTTTGAATGAGCGGAAGGATGAGGGTTGAGAATGGAGAATTATGATTACCCTTAAGTATTTGGCAATGATAAAATGTATCGTAAACCAAAATATTCCAACCTCTATTCCTTATTATTTTACATCCTCACGTCCAACATGACAAACCATGATTATCCATTCTCAACTCTCAATTCTCAATTTGAAGACTCTCTGATAAGCCTCAACAGGTGTTCCACGGCCTCGTCTTCGGGAATGTTTTTCTCCACGCACTGCTTGCCACGGTACAGCGAAATCTTGCCGCGCCCGGCACCTACGTAGCCGTAATCGGCATCGGCCATCTCGCCCGGACCGTTCACTATGCAGCCCATAATGCCTATCTTCAGCCCCTTCATGTCCTTCGTTGCCTCCTTGATACGTGCTATCGTCGAGCGCAGGTCGTAAAGGGTGCGGCCACAGCCGGGGCAGCTTATATACTCAGTTTTCGACGTGCGTAGGCGCGCTGCCTGCAATATGCCGAAAGCGGTTGACGTAACGTCGGCGCCCGTAAGCGTGCCGTCGTTCATCAGCCAGAGGCCGTCGGTCAGTCCGTCGAACATCAGCGCGCCCATGTCTGCTGCCGACTCAATCTGGAAGTCGCTCTTCTCCTCGCGCGAGTGGCGGTACATCTGACAGAACACGATGGGATTCGAAAGTCCTGCCGACATCATTTCATGCACCAACGCGCGCTGCTCGCCAAGGCGGTTCTTGTGGTTGCTCATGCTTACAACTACCACCTCGGGGTGCGACTTGAGGCATGCCGTGTACTCGTCGGCGTCCGCCCCGTAAGGCAGAACGAGGAACTTCAGCGGCGCATCTATTGCGGATATCAGCGGAACGGCGTTGTACGGGAATACGGGATATACGCCTTCAGTGTCCTGCAGTTTGGCGTAAGTGTTGAAATCCATGATATACTTCTGTCCTGGCAGCCGCCTGTCGGGCAACGTACTGCCCATGTACACATAGTCGGGACGCATGTCAGCACCGGCGTCCAGCGCCGCGGGGTCACCTCCGCCGAGCATTGTGGCAATGACAACGGGCACGTTCCTGCCGCCGATGTTCATCACCGGCACGGTATTACGCCGCTCAGGGCGCAGCCAGTCGAAGCCTGGCGCCTCAGCTCCGGGTATCATAGTATGGCCTGCACGGGCCGTAATGTAGTCTACCAGATGGCGTGCCACTGGAATTTCAGCCTCGGGCTCCTCGCTCAACGATACCCTGACGGTGTCGCCTATGCCGTCGGCCAGCAGCGCGCCAATGCCCGCCGCGCTCTTTATCCGGCCGTCTTCGCCCTCTCCGGCCTCGGTCACTCCGAGGTGCAACGGATAGTGCATATCCTCTTTCTCCATCTCGCTTACGAGCAGACGGACCGACCGCACCATCACGACAGTATTGCTCGCCTTGATTGATATTACAACGTCATTGAAACATTCGCGCTTGCATATCCGCAGAAACTCCATGCAACTCTCGACTATTCCCTCGGGAGTGTCGCCGTAACGCGACATTATCCGGTCTGACAGCGAGCCGTGGTTGACACCTATGCGCAACGCTGTGTGGTTCTCCTTGCAGATGTTCAGCAGGGGCACGAAGCGCTCCTCAATCTTCTTCAGTTCGTCGGCATATTCCTCGTCGGTGTACTCAAGGTGCTTGAACGTGCGCGCCGGGTCTACGTAGTTGCCGGGATTTATCCTCACCTTCTCGGCATATAGCGCGGCAACCTCGGCCACATGCGGGTTGAAATGGACGTCGGCCACGAGCGGAGTCATGAATCCGTCCTCCCTCAGCCGTGCGTTGATGTTCTTCAGGTTCTCGGCCTCGCGCACCCCTTGCGTGGTCAGGCGGACATACTCTCCGCCCGCCTTGATAATCCGTTCGGCCTGGGCCACGCACGCCTCGGTATCGGTTGTCGGCGTGGTGGTCATCGACTGCACCCTAATCGGGTTCCCGCCGCCCATCGGAGTGCCGCCAACATGCACCTCAACGGTATCGCGACGACGGTAATTGAAAAGATCCATAAACGTTGATTTGATAAAAGGAGTTAAGGAGTTAGGAAGTTAAGGAGTTAAGACAATAGCCTTGCCGGCATTTAAATCCTGCGTTTTTATTTGCAAAACATTTGTCTTAACTCCTTAACTTCCTAACTCCTTAACTCCATAAAGTAAACGATTTAATTAGTCTTATACTCATACTTCACCTCTGCCAGCTCCTTGTTGGCCTTCTCGATTTTGGCTCCCAGTCCTGCTTTATAGTCGGCAAGGCGGGCAGCTATGTCGTCGTCGGCAAGGGCGAGCATTTCAGTTGCGAGGATGGCGGCGTTCATTGCGCCGTTCACTCCGACTGTCGCAACGGGTATTCCGGGAGGCATCTGTATTATGCTGAGCATGGCGTCGAGGCCGTCGAGCATGCCTTTGATTGGCACTCCGATTACCGGTAGTGTGGTAGATGCGGCGATAACGCCCGGCAGTGCGGCTGCCATGCCGGCACCGGCGATGATGACTTTAATGCCACGCGACTTGGCTTCCTTGGCAAACTGTTCAACGGCGTCGGGCGTACGGTGAGCCGACAGGGCGTTGACTTCAAACGGAATGTGCATGTCATTGAGGAAGTTGCACGCCTTCTCCATGACGGGCAGGTCGCTCGTGCTGCCCATGATGATACTTACTAAAGGTTTCATAATATATTGTGTTATTAGTTTATTGGATAAGCCAAATAGGCCTTATAAGCCTAATTAGCCGAATAATGAGCCTCAACTCATTGGCCTTATCGGCCTATTTGCCAACTTATATACTCTTATGTTATTGGCCTTATCGGGCCTATCAGTCCCATTCGCCCTATTCTAAAATACCAATACTGCCACAAAGGCGCACACTACTCCGACGAGATAGCCAATCACCACCTGGTGCAACGAGTGCTGTCGAAGAATCATGCGGCAAGTGCCGAGCAGGCCGGCAATGAGCAGTACCACGCACAACCACCACACAGGATTGAACCCGAAGATAAGCGAGAAGGCCAGCAAGGCCCCCGTTACACCGCCGATGGCTGCCGTATGGGTGGATATCTTGACGAAAAGGTTGACAAGAGCGCACACCACCTGTATTACGAGTGACGCTATCAGGATGGTGCCGAGGAAGTGTGGAACGTGGGCGGCCACCATGATATAATAGCACAACAGATAGGAAACGATGGATATCACGTAAGGTATTACGCGGCGCTCGCGGCTGGCCAGCTCGAAGAGCGACCATCCCTGGTAGCGGCGGTAAAGGCGGATGAGCATTGTGGGGACAAATACGGTGAACATCCAGAACGTGAACAGCAGGAACAGCTTGTACGTCAATGGCAACAAGCTGAGGTAAGTCAGCGTAAGCAGGCTGACAAGTCCCAACAGTGGAAGGTAGAACGGGGTGAACACTACGCTCAGAACCTTTGCCGCAAGAATTATCTGTTTCTCTCTCATTTCTTCCTAAGTCTGGCCACGGGTATGCCCATCTGCTCGCGGTACTTGGCTATGGTGCGCCGCGCTACGGGGTATCCCTTTGAGGCCATCATGTTCTTTATGGCGTCGTCGCTCAGCGGGTTGCCCTTGTCCTCGTTGTCTATTATATCCTTGAGGGCGGCCTTCACCTTGCGGGTTGACATCTCCTCGCCGCCTTCGGTCTTTACGCTGTCGCTGAAGAAGTGGCGCAACTTGAACGTGCCCCAGCGCGTCTGGGCGTACTTCATGTTGCTGACGCGCGACACGGTGGATATGTCAAGCCCCGCCTTTTCGGCCACGTCCTTGAGTATCATGGGCTTGAGGTCGCTCTCGTCGCCGTCGAGAAAGTACTTCTTCTGTATGTCGACGATGGCTTTCATGGTGACGTACAAGGTATGCTGGCGCTGCTTCACGGCGTCGATGAATCCCCTGGCGCGCTCCACTTTCTCCTTGGCGTAGAGCAGGGCTTCCTTCTCGCGGCGGTTCATCTTGCCCTTGTCCTTGCGGTAACGGTCAATCATGTCAGCAAAAGACGGCGACACGTACAGTTCGGGTATGTTGCCGTTGTTGATGGTGAAGGTTACGTTGCCGTCGTCAGACGTGTCCACTATGAAGTCGGGCGTTATCTGCTGGACGTTGCGCCCCTCGGTCTCGCCGAGCGCCGAACCGGGCTTCGGGTTGAGCTTGAGCAGTTCGGCATGCACAGCCTCGGCCGTTCCGTCGTCGAGGCCGAGCTGCGTTTTTATCTTGTCCCACCGCTTGTTCATGAACTCGTCATAGCATTTCGTTATGACGTCGTCCATCCTCTGCCGCATGTCCGACCGCGGGCGGCGCCTGATTTGCAGCAGCAGGCACTCCCGCAGGTCGCGGGCGCCAATGCCGGCGGGGTCGAATGTCTGCAACGTATGCAGCACAGCCTCTATTTCTGTCTCGTCAGTGTCAATGTTATGGTATATGGCCAGTTCGTCGGCCAGCGTGCCGATGTCTTTGCGCAGCAGGCCGTCGCCGTCGAGCGAGCCTATGAGGTACTCCATTATCTCATGTTGGCGAGGCGTCAGTTCGACGTCGACCATCTGTTCCTTCAGGCGGTCGTAGAACGACACTTGGTCGCCGTATGTCATCTCCTCGTAGTCAGCGCTCTGGTTGTCGGCAGCCTGTGGCGACACGGGCTCGGGCATTTCGTCGTCCATACCAATGCCGGCAAGGGCGTCGTCGAGCGCCGCCTCGCGGTCCTCACGCTCCGAGGCGGTGTCAAAATCCTCGTCGGCGTCGCCTTCAGGAGTCTCGGTTCTCACGTCGTCAGGCTCGTGGTCGGTGTCCTGTCCGCCGCTTTCAAGGGCGGGATTGTCGTCTATTTCCGTGGCAACACTCTGCTCCAGCTCGGTCAGCGGCATTTCGAGCATGCGCACGACAAGCATTTGCTGCTGGGTGAGCCGCTGCGTCTGCACCTGCTTCTGCGTCTGGGTTTGTATGAGTTTCTGTGCCATAACGCTGCAAAATTACTATTTTTCCCGGAAGTGGAGAAGGAAAACGCATATATTTTTCGCCTTTACGCCCATAACCGCGGCATACCGCCAGCCAGCCGGAAACAAGGCTGCGGCACGCGCCGTGGCGGCAGGCGCGACGCCCGTCGGCAACAAAACGCACGCTCGTTTATGGCAGGTCTATAACTGCCTGATAATCAATGGCATTATAAAAGGCCGTCTTTCGCGACATGAAAGACGGCCTTTTGGCGTGCGGTTGACGGCCTTTTGGAAAGCAAAATGCCGCCTTTTATTCCAGAACCAGGGTTTACCTTAATTGGAAACAGATGATGAATAAGCGTCAAGCTTCTTAAGATAGAAGTCCTTGAAGTCGCTCCAGCGGTAATACGGAGCGAGGTCCGATGGCAGCGGCAGCGTTGCCTCATTCTCATTGAGCAGCACTTTTACGAGCACGTCGCCGTCTTTCGCGTCCTTACGGAAGAACACAAGCTGGATGTTCGCACCCATAGGGAATATGCGGTAGTTCACCCATCCGCGCTCTTCAAGCTGCCCGAGGTCGCCCGTGGAGAGGCCGTAGCCGTTGATGTCGAGCAGGCACGTAAGCGGCAACACCATCGTTTCGTGGCCGAAGCGCAGCGTGGCGCCGGGATGTTCGAGGGCGATGCAGCTGTCGGCCTCGTGTATGATGTTGCGCAGAAGGTTGCGTTGCGAGAATGGTTGGGTAGCTCCGTTCAGCGTACAGGCGCCGTAGCCGATGTACCACGAGGCGTTGTCGGCCTGCCAGAAGCCGTACAGTTCGTCGTCGGTGAATATGTCATACAGCGTCATCTCTTCGCCGAGCGGCGAGCTCTGGACGTTCGACGCCAGCTTGAACAGGCGGCGGGCGAGGTCGAGTGTGTCAACCTCGTACTTCACGTAAGCCTCGTCGTTGAACAGCCTTTGCATCAAGGGCATGCACCTTACGCGGCCTGCGCAATACTCGTTCCACGCCACCACGGCCCTGCGCGGCGTCTTCTTTGCCGACAGCGCCCGGTCGCTAAGGTTCATGTAGTACATGTCGTGCTCGCTCGCATCGTGCTTGATGACGAGCTTCGGGTTAAGGCGGAGCAGCTCCTGGAGCTCGTTCTCCATCGAGAGTATGCACCGGATAACCACCGTACTCTTTGCGTCTACGGTGACATCGCCCTTGAACACCTCGGGGAAACGCCCGTACATCCTGCGCGCTATCTGCCTGTGCTGCTCGGCGCCGAGCGGCGTCAGCTCACCAAGACGCCCCTTGGCTTCCTCCTTCAGCAGGCGCGCGCGGCGCAAGACGTCGGCTCCCAGAGGCGTCAGCTTGCCCATACTGTCGGCCCGGGCAAGCACTTTTACCGGCACATCGTACTCATCCTGGCCTATCAGGTACCGCGAGCCGTGGCGCCCGTAGTGGCTGATATAGAACGGACGGTAGCCCTTCGGCGCGGGCGTGAGGCGCTCTTGCGACGGTCCGGGATAGGCAAGGTGGTTGCTGCCCGACAAGCATTTATTTTCCGAAATCTCTTGCTTTACCTGTTGGCCGGCAACAGTAAGCGTAACCGCCAAGGCCAACATAAGTGTAAACAGTTTGTTCATAATATTGCAATTGAAATGTTAAAATTGATACAAAGATAGTGAAATATGCTTATTTTCACCATCCCCGATGCAAATTTATGTATATTTGCAGTATTATAAGAACGGGAACTGAGTAACATTAACGATAATAAACAGATTTATTTAAACGCTTGAATATAATGGTTGTAACTCTACGCTTACATTGATAGGATTACGCCTTATGCTACCAATAAACCAGAAGAAACAGATTGAACAAGATGAACAGAAACAGTAAAAACAGGTATGACCAGACTGATGAGTCTGAGGTTTTCAAGCACAAGAGCTTCATGGCCGCTAAAAACCGCAAAAGGTTCGCCAAGATTATGAAGGTTGTGCTTTACGCATTGGCAATATTTATCATTGCCGCATGCATCTTTGCTTATTTCTTTGACAAGTAGCTTTAACGGCCGTACGCGTGATGCGTATCGGCAAACGAAAACCAAAAACGCAGGGGAACCAGGCTGCCGCAACAACATCAAGCGGCAAGCGTGGTTCCCCTGCAGTCCGTTCAGGCCGGCTTCCGGCATGCGACCTGACGGCACGATACGGCCCCGCAAAGAACATTCATTACGGGGCCGCGAGTAAAACTAAACCTATCGAAGACGACGGACACCACCACTCTACGCGGCAGAATCCGCCTTTTTGTCAGCTATTACTGTTTATTCTTCAACAGAGAAGTCTTCCTTTCCTACGCCACAAAGAGGGCAAACCCAATCTTCGGGCAGGTCTTCAAAGGCTGTTCCGGGAGCTACGCCGTTATCCGGATCGCCTACTTCAGGGTCATATACATAACCACAAGTCTCACAAACATACTTTTTCATAATCTTGATCCTTTTAATTGTTAATATTATTCTTGTCCAAACATTCTACGGGACATGCCCGTACATTCTTATATTATATACCTCAAACGGCACTCACTACGTCCTTCCGTCACCTGAGCCGGAACCCATCACCCCACAAAAGGCATGCATCCGCCATCAGCCGGCACGCTTTCCGCACAGCACCAGGTCAACCCTGGCCACGATTTCCTCCGGCGGAATGCTCTTCATGCACATAAAGTCGCCACGCAGGCAGGGCTTGTTGCCGAAGATACTGCACGGCCGGCAGGGCATATCCGCCTGCACAACATTGTCCATTCCCTGTCCCCATCCCATGAATCCGGCGTAAGGATGGGTAGCGCCCCACACGCTAACTACCGGCGTTCCTACGATTGACGCCATGTGCATGTTGGCGCTGTCCATCGAAATCATCACGTCGAGATGGCTCATAAGGATAAGTTCGCTGCCTATGCCGCCCAAAAGCGCCGAGGCATTAACGCACCTGTCGAACTTCGCGCTCCACTCATTCAGGGCGGCGGTCTCCTTCTCGCCGCCGCCGAAAAGGAACAGGCGGCAGCCCGGATGGCGGTTTATTATCTGCCGTACGGCCTTTTCCATTAGCCCGAGAGGGTATATCTTGCCCTCATGGGCAGCAAAGGGCGCAATGCCGATCCACTCTTCTCCCAGGGCCTTGGCTATGTTGAACGAGGCCGGCAAGCGGCTCATGTCGCCGCCCTCGGGCGGGAATATCGAGCGGAAATCTATCTTGACGGGATATCCCAGGCGTGCCAACACGTCGACATAATTGTCGAACGACGTAGGCAGAGGCGACAGGCGCTTGCCCGACTGGCTGACGAGCAGCTTGCGTTCGGAGCGATGCTTGTCGATGTGGGACACCTTATAGCGGTCGATGTTGAAGCGCATCCGCAGGTAGTCCGACCGCAACACGCTGTGGAAGTCGGCTATTGCGGTGAAGTTCTTTGCCGTAAGACGGCGGTAGAGGGCGTTCAATCCTTTCACCCCGTAATACTCGTTCTTGAGGTCGGCCTCCATAAATCCAACGTTCTGCGGCATGTACTCGAAGAACGGACGGGCAAAAGGACGGCTAAGCATGGTTATCCTTACGTCGGGATACTGCCGCGCGAGCGAGTCGATTACGGGCACGGTCATTGCCACGTCGCCCAACGCCGAGAACCTTATTATCAGTATGTGTTCTGTCCTCATTTATCCTTACGCGCGTAAAGAACGGGGTTAGTCGCCGGGTCGTTATACATTTTCATCTGCCGGTACACCTTCATGTACTTCCGTCCGGCAGCAATATCGTCGAGCAACTGGCAGATGGCTGTGCCGAGGTCTTGCTGCTGCTGCATGAGAACATCCAGCTTGGCTGCACACTTGGCACGGTGGTCGGCGTCGGCATCGGTACGTTCTGCCTGCTCGCGCATGTGATAAATCTTGAGCGCGAGGATTGAAAGGCGGTCAATGGCCCACGCCGGGCTTTCGGTGTTTATTGTCGCTCCGGGCTGTACCACCACGTCCTTGTACTCGTCACGCAGGCGCGAGTCGATGTCTTCTACAAGGTCCGTGCGGTCCTGGTTGCTACGGTCGATGCGGCGTTTAAGGGCAAGTGCGGCCACGGGATCAATCTGCGGGTCGCGTATGATGTCCTCAAGGTGCCACTGCACCGTGTCTATCCAACACTTGCGGTACAGGCAGCCGTCCATCGTGCCGTCGCCATAGGGGTTGTCCATAAGGGCGTCAACGTTATCGGCAAGATGATAATCGGCTATGGCCTTGTTGAATATCTGGTTGCATTTGTCTGTAAACGTCATTACATTATGTTTTTATCTAAGATTAAACAAAGTCGGTTTCAAGTCTACAAAGATAATAATTATAATTCTTACCGCCAACCGAAACGGGATATTTTTATTACTTTTGCAGAAATATTCGGAAGTTATAGAAGTTAAAGAATTCATTTCAATGAGTTGAGGAGTTATATTCAAGGAGTTAACTCCTTTTACTCCCTAACTCCTTGAATATAACTCCTCAACTCCTTGAAACAATAATTAAAAACAATGAAAATAGTTATCGACGACAAGATTCCATACATCCGCGAGTCAATAGGAATGATTACCGACAACGCGGTGTACAAGAAAGGCAGCGCGATAGGGCCCGACGACGTGCGTGATGCCGACGCCCTTATAGTGCGCACGCGCACCCGCTGCGACGAGGCTCTGCTCCGCGGAAGCAGCGTAAAGTTCATTGCGACGGCCACGATAGGCTTCGACCATATCGACGCAGACTACCTCAGGCGCGCCGGGATAGAGTGGATGAGCTGTCCGGGGTGCAACGCCGCCTCGGTGGCACAGTACGTACGGTCGGTGCTTCTGCTGCTGAAACGCGACCGCGGAGTACGCCTTGAAGGCATGACGCTTGGCATAGTGGGCTGCGGACACGTAGGGACGAAAGTGCTCGACATGGCCCGCGACTACGGCATGCGTGTGCTCGTATGCGACCCGCCACGGCAAGAGAGGGGCGACGAAGGGCAGTTCGTTACGATGGACGACATCGAGCGCGAGTGCGACATCATAACATTCCACGTGCCGCTTACAAAGAACGGGGCACACCCGACGTTCCACCTGGCAGACGAAACGTTCTTCAACCGCCTCGCACGACGCCCAGTAATAATCAACACGAGCCGCGGCGCCGTGGTTGACAACGGGGCACTGCTCAACGCCCTAATATATAATAAGGTGGAAGATGCCGTTATCGACACATGGGAACACGAGCCTGACATCGACCCCAAACTGCTCGGGAGGGCATGGATTGCCACCCCTCACATAGCAGGATACAGCGCCGACGGCAAGGTAAACGCAGACAACATGGTGATTGACGGGCTATGCCGCCACTTCGGCCTGCGCCGCCCGCCGCTCATAGTGCCGCCGCCACTGCCACGGACGTTCGTCCCTGCCGGCAATGACGACGACCTGCGACTGCAACTCTACAACCCGCTTGACGACAGCGCAAGGCTGAAAGCCTCGCCGGAAGACTTTGAAGAGCTGCGCGGCAACTATCCGCTCAGGCGTGAAATGGTATAGACCCGAAATACGCCCGGGCACAGAACGAAATGTAATATACGGTCTTTTGCATTCCAAAAGACCGTATATTACAGCCTGAAATGCCGTCTTTTACAAGCCAAAAGACGGCATTTTACAAGCCCTTGAATATCAAGTCATTACGTCATGAGGCGCAAAGCGCCGCACAACGGCTGCCCCACCCCGCCACGCACGACGCCCATCACGCAAGGCCACAACCACACCCTAAAGCATGACAAAACACGCAAAAATATACCGCCAACAATTATCATATTGACAAAAAACATGCACACATAGCGTATATGTGTGCAAAATAAAACACATTTTTATTTAAAATATTTGCACATACGGATAAAAATTCGTTCCTTTGCACCGATTTTTGAGATTTGACTATTATTACAAACTTTTTTAAAACATTACAATCATGTCAGAAATTGAATCTAAAGTAAAGGCTATTATCGTAGAGAAACTTGGTGTTGACGAGGCTGAAGTAAAGCCCGAAGCAAGCTTTACAAACGACCTTGGCGCTGACTCTCTTGACACAGTAGAGCTCATCATGGAGTTCGAAAAAGAGTTCAACATCTCTATTCCGGACGACAAGGCTGAGACAATAGCTACCGTAGGTGACGCAATCAGCTACATCGAGGAGAACGTAAAATAATCATTCCGACAATATCTAAATGGAATTGAAGAGAGTAGTAGTAACGGGTCTGGGCGCTGTAACGCCGGTGGGCAACACTGTCGAGGAGACATGGAAGAACCTGCTTGAGGGCGTAAGCGGCGCAGCACCCATTACACAGTTCGACTGCTCCAAGTTCAAGACCCAGTTCGCGTGCGAAGTCAAGAACCTCAACGTCAACGAATGGATTGACCGCAAGGAGGCACGCAAGATGGACCGCTACACCCAGCTGGCTCTCGTCAGCGCCGCACAGGCGGTAAAGGACAGCGGCATGGACTTGGAAAAAGAGGACAAGAACCGCATCGGAGTAATCTTCGGCGTAGGTATCGGCGGTATAAAGACCTTCGAGGACGAAGTGTCCTACTACGCGCTGAACAAGGAGAACGGCCCCAAGTTCAACCCGTTCTTCATCCCGAAGATGATCAGCGACATAGCTGCCGGCCAGATCTCAATCCATTACGGATTCCGCGGCCCTAACTATGCGACAACCTCCGCCTGCGCGTCATCGACAAACGCACTGGCCGATGCGTTCAACCTTATCCGCTTGGGTAAGGCCAACGCCATAGTCAGCGGCGGCGCCGAAGCAGCCGTTTGCGCTTGTGGCGTGGGTGGCTTCAACGCCATGCATGCCCTCTCTACACGCAACGACGACCCGGCTAAGGCCTCACGTCCGTTCAGCGCAAGCCGCGACGGCTTCGTCATAGCGGAAGGAGCAGGATGTCTTATCCTCGAAGAATTGGAACACGCGAAGGCTCGCGGAGCCAAAATCTACGCCGAGATGGTTGGCGAAGGCGAGAGTGCCGACGCATACCACATCACCGCATCGCATCCCGAAGGCCTCGGAGCGAAGCTCGTGATGAAGGCTGCCCTGGAGGACGCAGGCATGAAGCCTGAAGACATCGACTACATCAACGTGCACGGAACATCGACACCCGTAGGCGACATCTCCGAGGCTAAGGCCATAAAGGAAGTGTTCGGCGACGCGGCTTACAAGCTCAACATCAGCTCTACGAAGTCAATGACCGGCCACCTGCTCGGCGCAGCCGGAGCCGTAGAGGCCATGGTGAGCGTTCTGTCGGTTCAGAACGACATCATCCCGCCCACAATCAACCACGACGAGGACGACAAGGACGAGGAGATTGACTATAATCTGAACTTCACTTTCAATAAGGCACAAAAGCGCACAGTGCGCGCCGCAATGAGCAATACATTCGGATTCGGCGGACACAATGCGTGCGTTATCTTCAAGAAATATGATGATTAACAACTTTATTGATAAGATAAAGCTCCCTTTCCGCAAGGAAAAGGAGCTTTATTATTCTTTATACGGCATAATCGGATTCTACCCGCACAACATCAACTACTACAAACAGGCCCTCATGCACCGTAGCGTCACCCGACGCAACGCCAAGGGGCGTCCCGTCAACAACGAGCGCCTCGAATTCCTGGGTGACGCCATTCTCGATGCCATCGTAGGCGACATAGTGTTCCGCCACTTTGAAGGCAAACGCGAAGGATTCCTTACCACCACACGAAGCAAGATTGTACAGCGAGAGACTCTTAACCGCCTGGCTTACGAAATAGGCGTAAGCCAGCTCATCGTGTCGAACGGACACACTTCCTCCCACAACAGCTACATGGAAGGAAATGCGTTCGAGGCCCTCGTAGGAGCCATCTACCTCGACCGCGGATACGGAGCGTGCATGCGCTTTATGCAGAAACGCATACTGTCGCAGCTCATCAACCTGGACAAGGTTGCGTACAAGGAGGTGAACTTCAAGAGCAAACTCATAGAATGGTGCCAGAAGAACAGGGTGAAGCTTGACTTCAACCTAATCGAGCAAAAGCGCGACAAGAACAACAGCCCGGTGTTCGTCTGCCAAGCCATCATAGAGGGAATAGAGGGCGGAATGGGCCAAGGCTACTCAAAAAAGGAGAGCCAGCAGATGGCAAGTAAGCTGACACTACAAAGCCTGAGGCGCAAACCGCAGTTCATCGACGCCGTGTTCGCCGCCAAGACCGAGCGCACGAAGATGGAGGAGGAGCCGGTAGAAACAGTGCCCGACGTTGAAGCCAAGGAAGACTTCATCATCACCTCTGACGCTGAAACGGCGCAGGAGACAACACAAACTACCGCCGCCGATAATGCGGGAAATGAAGAACCGAAAGCCGGAAACGGACTGAAGGAGAATGAAACTGACGAGTTCGACCTCTCCGACATCAAGGCGTTTGCCGACAAAATGTCAAAAGAAGACATCGTAGCGGCAGCCGAAGCCGCCGCGTTCGGGGAGAAATGAAATTCTTTTTAGTAGTTAAAAGTAGTTAGAGAAGTTATCGCTCGCTCACCGCTCGCTGAGTAGTTAAAGTCAAATGCCATACTTGCCGTTCAAACTCGGACAAGGAACAAAGGTAATGACTTTAATTACTCAGCGAGCGGTGAGCGAGCGATAACTTCTCTAACTACTTTTAACTACTGGACCTCTAATATTCCCTCCAACTCCCTAAAGTCGTCAATTATCCACTCGGCACGCTCCTTTTCGAGGTCGGCACGATGGCCGTTGCCGTATGTCACGCCAACTGCGGGCACTCCGGCGGCGTGCGCCATGCGGATATCATAGACCGTATCGCCCACAACAATGGCGGTTTCGGGGCGCAGGCCATTGTCGGCAAGCGTCTTGAGAACCATGTCTGGAGCGGGCTTTGCATGCTCTACATCGCCTGCGCCGAGCATGTACGGGATATATTCAGACAGGCCCATGCGGTTTACGAAGTCGGCCAACGACGTGCGGAAGCGGCTGCTCGCTATGGTGACAAGCAATCCCGCGGAGTGCATCTTGCGGATGGTCTCGCCCACGCCGGGAAACATCGGCACGGCGTCAGGCGTGTTGTTGACGTCGAAGATACGGCGGTAAGTGGCTGCGCAGAGGTCGCCTGTGGCGTCGTCCATCGGTATAAGGTCGGTAAAAGTCTGCTTCAGTGGCAGCCCAATCATTGCCGCGCATTCGTCGTCAGTGCGTGACTCAAGTCCCAGTTCGGCAATAGTCTGCTGCATCGTGCGGACAATTAGACGACGGGTGTCGCCTATCGTGCCATCAAAGTCAAGGATAATGGATTTCAGTTTATTGCTCATTACTTTTTATTTTCAGGAGTTAAGGAGTTATGTAGTAAAGGAGTTAAGACAAATGACTTGTTGAATGAATAATTAATTATGAAAAATGAATAATCAAGTTTGCCTGTTCAAGCAATGAATTATTCACTCTTAATTATTCACTCTTCACTTAACAAGTCATGTGTCTTAACTCCTTTACTACATAACTCCTTAACTCCATATCTCATATTAAATCTTTTTCATCACCACGGCCACGGTGTTCAGCCTGAAATATCCGAGCGACATGTACATCAGCCCGCCGTACGGATTGTCGGTGCCCCACGAGTTCTTGCACACGAAGTAGCGGCGGCCGGCCTGGTCGCGGGCCAGTCCTACCAGCTCCATACAGTGGTCGTCGGTAACGCTGAAGCGCTCGAAAGCCCGCTGGCGCATGTCCTGCGTCACGGTTACGCCTTCGTTGTCGAGACACGCGACACCGTCTTCAAACGAGAAGCCGTCGTTGGTCACGTCGCCCTCCCAGCACACTCCGTTGCCCAAGCGTAGGGCTTTCTCCACACGACTTACAAGCGTGTCTACGGGCACATTGTAGAACTTGCATCCCTCACGGTTGGCAGGAAGGTCAAGGGCGACGTTCTCGTAAAACGGCTCGTGCGTGTAGCTGGTCACCGCCACGTAGTCGGCAGGGCTGCATACGCTGCGGGCAAACTCCTGCATCGAGTACTCCATGCCGTACATCCACACCCTGCGGGGCACTGGGTTGACGGCCGTATCGAGCACGTATGCCGTCTTGTCACGCAGCCGCTTAATGCCCACGCGCTGGCGAACGGCCTGGTCGGCAAGCACGTTGAGCTTGCGGCACAGCACGTCATAGTTGCATTCAGAACGGTAAGCGTCATAGGGCATGGCGCCGTATTCGGCCAACGCGCTGAGCAGCATGGGCGCCACTCCGTCGGCCCTGACGTCAACCTCACCCTGCGTAAGGTAGCGCTGCTCGACAAGCCCGCCGAGAACGGAGCGCGCTACGTATGCCGGCGAAAGGTTGACCGAGTCGCCAATGGCCAGCCTGTCGGTCTCAATCGTAGCCAGCATGGCATAGACCCAGCACAACGAACCTCGCCCCTGGTCCTTAACGGGAGTCATCCCGTTAATCCTCTCAACGGTGAACACTCTACGCCCGGGCGTCGTGCGCCCGCACGACACCATGACAACGGCTGCTATAAGTACGGCTACTAACGTCTTCATGGGCGCAAAATTAATGAAAATAATCCGCCCCGCAAAGCGTTTAACATATTGATATCATGAAAACGGGAATGCCGGATTACGGCCGGCCGCAAAAGTGACTTTACTGCTTATCGCCACCGGCGGGCAACCAGCAAAGGCCACGACACAACGCACGCCAGCGCAAACGGATATATACATCCAAAACAAAAGACTTGCGAAAGGCCACCTTTTACGTTGCAAAAGGCCGTCAATCGCAAGCTAAAAAGCCGTCTTTCGCGACGCGAAAGACGGCTTTTTACAATATGTTGAATATCAACGTGTTACATACTTAGGCCAAAGCCATGTCCATAAGTGAGACAAAAGCCTGAATGCCCTGATGGTTGATGTCGAGCGAAGCAACCTCATTAATGTACCTGTCGCTCTTGTCACGGTCGCCAAGTCCACGGTATCCGAGAGCCATCATGTACTTGCAGTGTATCTCGTTGCGCAGCTGCAGGTCGTCCTCCCAGATGAGAAGGTCTGGCAGCGATACCGCGAAATAGTCCATACGGACCGTGTCGAAGAGATGTTTCTCGCCGTAGTTCACCAACCGGTGGAATCGGCCGTTGGCCTCGGCGGTGCGTCCGAGCTTCAACAGCGCAAGGCCCTGGTAGAATATCTTGTCAGGCTTGGCGTCGTTGTAGTACAGCGCGGCAGCGGGTTCGGTAGGTCCGAGCGTAGCCTGCTCCCAGCACTGGCGTGCCTTGTCGGTGTCGCCCAGAGCCTCGTATGATATGCCGAGCAGGTAGTAAAAGTCGTTCTCCTGCGCTCCGTAGAGCTTGCCTTCGCCGAGGTGCGGAGGATATACAAGACATTCTTCAAGCAGTCCGACAGCGTCAGAATAACGCTTTTCGGCTATCGCTACCTTAGCCATTTCCACACGTGCGAACTGATACTGTGCTGGCACCTTGCCTTCACCGCCCTCCCACGGGTGGAAGATGTGAGCGTCAAGCTTGCTCTTCGCCTCGCCGTAACGTCCGGTCTGGTTCAGCAGGGTTATCTCTTCGAGCAACAGGTCGTCACGTTTCGACACAAGCTCGGGATACTCCTGCAGGAAAGCGAGCCTCCCGGCGTGCGGACGGCGTACGCGGCGGTACAGCTGGTCGAGCTCCATGAGCACGCGTGCGTCGGTGTCGTCAAGCGAGAAAGCGCGCTCCATGTACTCTATGGCCTTGTCCTGGTTGTCCAGTTTGTTGAAGTTTGCCAGCGCCAGGTTGCGCCAAACGGTCGGGAACTTGTCGTCCTCGCGCGCCGAAGTTTCCCATGCCTGGATTGCAAGGTCATACTGGCGTTTGTCATAGTACAGGCAGCCGAGATAGTAAGGAGCCTTTGAGCAGCCTTCGACGGTGTCCATAGCGCACTGCAGGGCGAGTATTGCCTCGAGACGGTTGGGGAAGCAACAGTCGGGACATGCTGCCTCACCTTTCTTGAAGTCGTCGGCAGCGCCTTCCATTCCGCCCATTGCATTGCACCAGCCAAGGTAGTAGTAGGTCATCGGGGTGACTGCTCCCGTTGCGATTGCGACGTTCCACAGCGCTGCAGCATCCTGCCAGAGGCCGGCCGCGCAGTAGTCGAGGGCTATCTCGTCGTAGTCGTGGGCGTTGCCGTGCATCAGCTCTTTCATGGCGTCGAGCACGCTTTCGTCGCCCGTGATGATGTATTTCTCGTACAGACAGCCGAAGTTGAAGCGGTCAATCTTCAGCGACTCTTCAATCAGGGCGAGTGCTTCGTCGGTGCGTCCCTGCTTGCGCAGTATCGCCGTCTTCAGCGCGCGGGCCTTGTGGTTGTGCCAGTTGCGTATGAGAGAGCGGTCAATCTCGTCGGCAGCGTCTTCCATGCGGCCCTGCATTACGGAGATCTGAGCGCACGCGAAGTAGCCTGCGTCCTGCCATGCGCCGTTCCATGTAGACTTGAAGAAGCGGTCGTAAGCCTCGTCAATCTTGCCCTGGTACTTCAGCGCCAGACCGAGGTTGTATATCGGTTCGCCGTCGTACGGGTTGGGGTTGCGCTTCATGAGCACCTTGACGGCCGTCTTCAAGTATCTCTCGGCGCGTGCGAAGCGTCCCTTGCGGATGTACCACAGACCCAGTGCGTTGTTGTTTCTTACGTCGAGCGGGTCGCGGCGCAGAGCCTCCTCGTAGTATTCAACGGGGTTGTATGTAGCGTGGCGGTACTGCTCGAGGTGCAGACCTGTGAGGTAAAGCTGCTCGGTAGTCTTGATTTCCTCGGGCAGCAGAGCAGCTTCGGCAGCGTCGGGGATGGGTCGTACGTCCTCGGGCTCGCTGTGCCAGTGCAGCAGTTCGCGGCCGCGGGCGGTGATTTCGAGTGTCAGATGGTTGAGGCGTGCGCCTTTCACGTCGACAGTCTCCTCGAGAAGAGCCTCGGGCGTGATGGTCACTTCCTTGCTGTAATATACCGTGCCGTCATCGTTGCGCAGCGTTACGTTTACTGTCTGTGCCGACGTTGCGAACACCTTGAAGGTTACGTTGCCGTTTTCGCCTTCCTGGTCGATGTTCATCAGCAGGTCTTTAGTGGCGTTCTTTACAACTCCCAGCTCGCGGTAGGGCAGGAAGTACTGCACGAACGACTTTTCCTCATACGGCTGCAGCCATGTGAAGTCGGGCTGGTTCTCGGTGTAGACGCCGGCCATCAGCTCGATGTACGGGCCGTCCTCGTCGGTAAGGTTGCGGTCCCATGCGCGGCCGAAGTCGCCGTTACCCCATGTCCACTGCTTCTTTCCGGGCGATACGTGGTGGTTGGCAACGTGCAGCATGCCGGCACGTGTGTCGTTCTCGTAGCCACCCTCGAAGTCGTACTTGCTGTTTACGGCCATGTAGCTGGTCGGCACAAAGATGTTCTTATAGTTCGAGATGTCAACTCCGGCAGAGTAGTCCATCTTGTAATATGTGCCCGTAGCGATGGGGAAAGAGCTTACGGCGCGCTTTCCGTGGTCGAACACTGCGTTGATGTCTGGCGGGAAAACGCTCTGGTAGTGGTCGTTTACTGCCACGGCGGGGTTGGCCCACCACAGGAATGTCTGCGGCACTTCGGTGCGGTTGTAGAGCACTCCCTTTATCTCGAGGTATGCGTGTCCGGGCCTGAGAGTGAATCCTGCCATGCCCTTCTGGTGGAACATGCGCTCCATTTCGCTCACCCATACCGTCACGCTTCCGTCGCTGTTTTCCTCTATCGTACAGTCAACGGGCATGTAGGTGCTGGGGCGGTGGTGCTGCGGCCAGTTGAATTCGATACCTCCCGAAATCCATGGACCGGCCAGTCCGACCAGCGCCGGCTTGATAACGTGGTTGTAGTAGATGAAGTGACGCTGCTTAATCTTGTCGTAAGCCATCTGCACACGGCCGCCAAGCTCGGGCAGAATCATCACCTTTATATATTCGTTCTCGATGAACACGGCGTTGTATTCCTTGTCAGTCTTTTCGTTAGATATTGACTCGATGACGGGATATGGATATACCACTCCGCTCGAACCCTGGTACACTCTCTTCTCAAGGAAGATGGGGTTCTTCTCCGGTGCCCCGACTTCATACGTCGGAATGGTCACCTTTTCTTTCCATGCTTTTACCATATTGTTTGTAATTAAAGAAGTTTTCTTTTTGTAGTTAAAGGAGATTTTTGGGTAGTTAAAGGAGTTATGGAGTTAATGAGTTAAGACAAATGCCCTGGAATTAAGGAGTTAGGGAGTCAAGGAGTTAAGACAAATGCCTTGCAGGCAGTCTCACCTTCTCACTTTCTCACCCTCTCACCTTCTATTTTTACCTTTTTACTCTTTTACCTTTTTACTTTTTTTTCGTGAGTTCTTTCTCTATCTCCTCAAGCGACTTGCCTTTCGTTTCGGGCAGTACGCGGTTGAAGTAGATGAAGCCCAAGGCGCAGATTATTGCGTAAATCCAGAATGTTCCGTAGCTGCCCAATGAGGTGTTGAGCAACGGGAATGTGTACGTCAGCGTTGTGCTGCCCACCCAAAGGGCGAATGTACAAGTGCCGACGGCAACGGCACGCACGCGGCTGGGGAAGAGTTCGGCTATCAGCACCCATGTTATCGGGCCGAGAGTCATGGCGTAGCATGCTATGGCAAGCACCACAAGCAGTACCATGAAGGCGCCTTTCACCTCAAGATAGTAGCATGTTCCGAGCGTAAGATAGACTATCGCGAGGCCCAAGGAACCGATCAACATGAGCTTGCGGCGGCCCAGACGCTCTACGGTGTACATAGCAACGACGGTGAAGATGACATTTGTTACGCCCGTTACGACGATATTGAAGAGCACGTCGCTAAGTGAATAGCCTGCCGACTGGAATATTTCCTGCGCGTAGTTGAAGATTACGTTCGTGCCGCTCCACTGCTGGAACACTGCCACAACGATACCTATCGTCACAATCTTGAGCAACGGGCGGCGGAACAACGTGCGCAGTCCGTGCTGCTCTCCGGCAGCGGCGTCAGCCTCAGAGATGGCCTTGAGCTCATCGTCGGCATATTCCTCGCCGCCTACCTTAGACAATATTGCCCTTGCGCCGGCGGTCTTGCCCGTCATGGCGAGCCAACGGGGACTCTCCGGGATGAAGAATACGAGGATCAGGAAGGCCAACGCGGGGAACGCTCCTGCCCAGAACATCCAGCGCCATCCCATCTGGCAGTTCCACGTGTCGATGGTGTTGTGGATTACGGGTTCGGCTATCAGCCAGTTGGTAATCTGTGCGGCGAGAATGCCGATTACTATCGTCAGCTGGTTGAGCGACACCAGTTTGCCTCGTATATGCGTAGGAGCGACCTCGGCGATGTACATCGGCGACAGGCCCGATGCTATACCGATTCCAACGCCGCTGAGGAATCTCGCGCAGAGGAACAGGCTGAACTCGCTGAAGTAACCCGTGCCGAAAGCCGACACGAGGAACGTGATTGACGATACGACAAGCAGCTTCTTGCGTCCGAAGCGGTCGGCAAGCGAGCCGGCCGTCATGGCCCCGATAAGGCAGCCCACGAGGGCGATGCTCATGGCAAGGCCCTGCATCTTGGGGCTATCGGCTATATCGAAGAACACTTCATAGAACGGTTTTGCACCGCCGATGACCACCCAATCGTAGCCGAAAAGCAGTCCTCCCATGGCCGATACCACGCAGATGAAATAGACAAATCTTTTGTTAAATGTTTTCATTGTAAAGTTTTCGGGTTATATTAAACATATTGTTTCCGGTCCGTAGGGCGTCGCTTGCGCCCGCATTGCCAACGTCCGGCTTTTTCAGTCATTTACGCCGCCGTGGCATTATATCGTTTTCCGCTGCAAAGATACGTACAAAGGGGAACACCCGAAATAGAAAAAAATGTTTATAAAATGGACAATCTTATTATTATTTTGACTATATTTGCACAAAGATTTTGGTTGATATGAACCCTAAGAAGTTAGAGAAGTTAAAGAAATTATCACTTCGCTCCGCTCCGTTAGAAGTTAAAGCCAAATGCTTCGTTGCATACCCACAAGGGCATTTGGCTATGACTTCTTTAACTTCTCTAACTCCTTTAACCTCTAAAATAAAACAATCGCGAGGCCTATGATAAAAATCAAGAGCGGGTTTTCAGGCGAGCGGTCGCTCGTATTGCCCAAGATGGTAACCGACATGATGGCTGTCGACCCTATAGTATCCGTGCTTTACGTCACCGACATAGGCTATTATCCCCACGCCGCCAACCATTACCGCGAGCGCAACGAGCCCATCGACCAGTACGTTTTCATATATTGCATCGACGGGCGGGGCAGCTATCAGGTGGGCGGAAGGCGCTACCAGGTGGGCGCCAACCAGTACTTCATCCTGCCGGCGGGCCAACCCCACGCCTACGAGGCCGACCACGACAAGCCTTGGACTATCTACTGGATTCACTTCAAGGGCTCGCTGGCCTGCCATTACGCCCTCGACGCGGTAAGCCCTACGGCCATAAACCCCGGCGTACACTCGCGGATAAGCAACCGCATAAACATGTTCGAGGAACTGTTTGACGCCCTCAACTCGGGCTACAGCATAGAGAACATAAGGTACGCCATGTCGCTCTTCCACCACTATCTCGGCTCGCTGCGCTACGTCAGGCAGTACCGCGAGGCGGCAGGACAGACCGGCGACGTGGGCATTGTCGACGCGGCAATACATTTCATGGAGGAGAATATCGAGCGGCACGTAACTCTTGGCGAAGTGGCCGACTACACCGGCTACTCGGCCTCTCACTTCTCCATGGTGTTCAAGGCGCAGACTGGCCACAGCCCCATGAGCTACATCAACCTGCTGAAGGTGAAGCGAGCCTGCGACCTGCTTGACAATACGCAGATGCGCATGAACCAAATATGCTACAAACTGGGCATAGACGACCCTTACTACTTCTCGCGCATGTTCAGCAAGGTGATGGGCATGAGCCCCAAAGCATACCGCACTCACCCCAAGGTGTAACCACCGGTACGGCCGGCAGGCGCCGCTTACGTAACGTCTTGATATCCAGCGGAATACAAAAGGCCGTCTTTTGCGATGCAAAAGACGGCCTTTTAGCGTGCGATTGACGGCCTTTCGGAATGTAAAAGATGGCCTTTCGGGTTTTCACCGGCTACCGTCAGCGCTTACCTCAGTGGTATATTTGAGAACGAATAGCGTATCACGTGGCTGTAAACCTCGCCCGGACGGAGCACCTGCGAGGGCAGCGCAGGCTGGTTGGGAGCGTCGGGCGCGCCCTGGCATTCCAGCGCCACTCCGTCATAATCGGCATACCTGCGGCCGCATTTGCCCACGGGACGGTTGTCGGCAAGCCAGTTGCCGGTGTACAGCATTACGCCGCACTGGGTCGTGGCAACGGTCAGACGGCGGCCGCTCCGTGCGTCGTCGAGCGTCGCCGCGGTAAGCAGCCTGCCGTCGCCGTGCCATCCATTGATCATGAAAAAGTGGTTGTATCCCTTGCCTGTCTTCAGGTTATAGAAGTCAGTTGATATGTCCTTGCCGAGCGCCTTGCCACTGGTGAAGTCCATCGGTGTGCCGTCAACGGGGGCGACGGTGCCCAGCGGAATGTCGGTATCGTCAGCGGGGAGCCACCGTCCGCAGTTAAGCGTCAGCCTGTGGTCGAGACATGAGCCCGCGCCTTCGCCCGAGAGGTTGAAGTAGGCGTGGTTGGTAAGGTTCACTACGGTGGGCTTGTCGGTTACGGCACGGTAGCTGATGGTCAGCTCGTCGGCGTCACTCCACGTGTATGTTACGCTCACGTCCATGTTGCCGGGATAGCCCTCTTCGCCGTCCTTGGCGTGGTAGGTGAACGTGACGGCGCCGTCGCGTTCCTCCGACTGCCACACAACGTTGTGGAATCCGCGCGGACCGCCGTGCAGGGCGTTGGGCGGATTGTTCACCGCCAGCGTATAGTCGGTGCCGTCAAGGCTGAAACGGCCGCGCGCAATGCGGTTGGCAAAGCGCCCGGGAGTCTTTCCCGCGCATGCCGAATCGTCCATATAGTCGGCCGCGTCGGCGTATCCCAACACCACGTCGGCCCGCCGTCCCTGCGCGTCGGGTACGTCAATGCCCGTTATTCCGGCGCCGAGGCTCGACAGCCTGACCTCGTTTCCACGGGCGTTGACAAGCCTGTAAGTGATTATCTCACCTATTGGCGAGGGGTATTTTCCTGTTATCATTGTTTTATTTCAGAATTTAAAGAAGTTATATTCTTCGGGAAGTTAAAGAAGTTATAGAAGTTAAAGAAGTTATAGCCAATGGCCTCGTTACATGACAACAAGGCATTTGGCTTTAACTCCTAACGGAGCGGAGCGAAGTGATAACTCCTTTAACTTCTTTAACTACTTACTTATTATTATACGGTTCAACTTCCAATTTATATCCTCCGCCGTTAAGCAGCTCTTCGTCAAACGTGAACGTGACGTGGCGGGTCTCGCCCGGCATTAGCGTGAAGTAATTGTCGCTCATCACGGCGGGCAGTATCCGCTCACCGTCAGAGGTGCGCACGGGCTGCACGTGCACGGCAAACGCCACGTTGGGAGCCGACTTCGGCAGCGTCACGTCGGCAGATATTACGGCCTTGCCGCCGTCCTTGCGCTCCATCTTCGACTTCACTTTGAGGTCTACAGGCTTCAAGGTATTGAGGGCGGTGAAGTCGGTACGCTCGTTGCCTCGCCAGTAGTTGTTCTCCGAAACCACACGCCCCGTCTTGTCCCTGAGCGTCAGGCGGATGAAGTGAACGTCGCTAAGACCCTCGCTCGGCTCTGTTCCGCCAAGCACGTCGAAGCTCCACAGCGAGTAGCCGAACCACCAGCCAAGCTCCGTTCCGAACATTCTCACGTACCTTGCGTTGACCTCCGGGAAGGTTATTTCGTCAGTTCCGCCACAGCCTTCGTTGGTCTTGTACACCTCCGTCCAGTGCTCGGCGTCGTCAGAAACCTGTATCTTGTAACCCTTGCCGAACGACGCTTCCCATACAAGGCGCACCCCTCCTACGGGCATTACGCTGCCAAGGTCAACGTATATCCACTCGTTCTCGGCCTTCAATGCCGCCCAGCGGGTTTCCGGCTTGCCGTCGGTGGCGTCCGCCGGAGTGCCGTATGTGGTGCTTGAGGCGTATGTCGGCTTGCCTAACGACAGGTTGCGGCGCTCCTTGTTGAAGCCTATGTTAAAGCAGCGGGCCGCCGTATTGCCCGGCGAAGGTACCTTTGCGGTCTTGTGGTAAGCCTCAACCTCACGTCCGTCGAGGTTATACACACGCACTTCGGCGGTCAGTCCGTCGGCATCGCGCCCTGTAGTGTTGGCTATCTTGACGTCGTCGGTCACGGGATTCCAGAAGATATGCAGCGGCTCGCACGCCGACCTGGTGCCCCAGTAGACGCCCGTCGGGTCGTAATAGTAGTCGTATGTCTGCCATACCATTGACGGATAAGCCGACTGACCCATCCAACACATAATGCCGGAGGCGTCTTCCCACATGCGGTCGAGCCATCCCTCGTACATCGCCTTGTTGGCCTCAATGTTGACGAGTTGCGCCTTACGGCAGAAGTCCTCGATACCCGAAGGCTCGCCGTAGCTGTTGGATATTGTGGCCTCATAGCGCTCGGGAGCGGCGTTGAAGGCGTTTTGTCCGAAGTAATGCTTGTTCCACATCTCGTCGCGCGGCCACCAGTTCTCCTTCGGCATGAACTTCTTGAAACTCTCGAACGTGGGCACCGCCGCCGTTCCTATCTCCGTACGGAAGCCCCATCCGCGCGCCGGGTCGCCCTCAAGGCCGTCGGGATACTTCGTGAAATAGTACCTCGGCTCGAACGCTCCCCAAGGTCCGCTGCCCGTAAGGCCCTGCGCATGCGAGTTGGCTTGGAAGTAACGGTCGCCTCCGTCGAACGTTTTTACGTTCTCGGCCATCCATCCTTCAAGCGGCGGTTGCGGGTTCGACTCGTTGTCTCCGCACCAAACGGCTATGCAGGGATGGTTTCTGAGGCGCTTGATTTTCTCCACCATGTTGTTGTTGAAGGCGTTAAGGTCGTACGGAAGGTTAGGATTCGAGTTAATCCAGAAGTCGTCCCAAACCATGATTCCGTACTTGTCGCACGCCTGATAGAACTCATCATCGGTAACCGAACCAAGCCAGTTGCGTATCATGTTGAAGTTCATTTCCTTGTGAAGGAGCACCTTCGTGAAGTACTCCTCGCCCCTGCAGCGCAGCATGTACTCGGACATTCCCCAGTTGGCGCCCTTCACGAACACGGGCGTTCCGTTTATATAGAGGTGGAAAGTGTTGTTGTTCTTGTCGTAGGTGTACTTCTTTATTCCGAAGGTTACGGTCGAAGAGTCAGACAGTTTGCCGTTTTCAATCACCTCAAACTTGCACTCATACAGGTTCTGTTCGCCGTATCCGTGGGGCCACCACAGGCGCGGACGGTCGATGGCGAGCTGCGGATAATAGCGCTTGTCAAACTTAACGGTGGTGCGTTCGCCGGCGTTCAGGCTTACTTCCTGCTCAAACACGACGTTGCCGGGCATTACAGTGCCACGCACGAGGAGCTTCGACGGAGCGTCGGAGTTGTTCTTCACCTCGGTCGAAACGCTCAAGTCGGCGCGCGCCTTGGTGTGAAGGTCTGAGCGAACCCACGGGTCTATGATAGTGGCACGGCCCGTATTGGTAAGGAACACCTTGTCGGTGATACCGCTGTTGAGTCCCGGCACGTAAGGCATCCAGTCCCAACCGCCGCTCGAAAGGTACGTCGGACTGCCCTGGTTGGCCAGCGGCGTGTCGGGGATATGCACCAAAACGAGCAGCACGTTGTCGCCGTCGCGGCGAGCGATGTCCGTGATGTTGAAGCGTCCGCGGTGCATGAAGCCGTCAAGACGGCCAAGTTCCACGCCGTTGAGGTAAATCTCCGCGCGGCGGTTTACGCCGTTGAAATTGAGCCACAGCAGCTCTTTGGTGAAATCTCCGGGCACGCGAAAGGTCGTGCGGTACCAGAAACTGCGGTCGTACTTCTTGCGGTCTACACGGTGGATGTTATCCCCGAAGTTAGGGTCTTGCTCTATTCCGGCGGCCACGTATGCGCTGAACGCCGTACCGGGCACAATCGCCTTGACCCAGCCCGAGGCGTCATAGCCCGTAGAACTGAGGTCGGCAACGCCACCGGACACCTCCACCTGCGGCCTCAACCGCCAGTCGGCACCGTCCGAACCGCTGTTAAGATACACCTGTCCTGACGCCGTCGCGCCGCCTCCAAGCAGCCCGGCAAGCAGGACAATCACTGTTCTAATCATTCGTTTCATGTCTGTATTGTTTAAGTTTTTTCATGTTTAATTAAGAAGAAGTTATAGAAGTTAGGAGAAGTTATAGAAGTTAAAGCCAATAGCTTCGTTGCATCCACCCGTCAAGTCATACGGCTTTAACTTCTAACGGAGCGGAGCGAAGTGTTAACTTCTATAACTTCTTTAAATCCATGCATACTATTCAAGATAGAAATCGAGCGTGCCGCCGTCGGTTATCGCCTTGTGGCTGATGGTGTTGCGGTCGTATTTCCTGCCGTCGAGCCTTACCGACTTGACGTAGAACGACATGCTGTCCTTGCGGTGGGCGTTGACTGTGAAGGTGCGCCCGCCGGCGAGATGCGCCGTTACCTTATCCATCATGGGCGTGCCGAGGGCGTATTCGCCTGACGCGGGGTTGACGGGATAGAAGCCCATAGCCGAGAAAACGAGCCACGCCGACATCTCGCCGCAATCGTCGTTGCCGGCATATCCCGACGACGAAGTGTTGTAAAGCTCGGTGCATATCTTGTGAACGTAGTACTGGGTCTTGCGCGGTTCGCCGGCGTATCCGTACAGATAGGCCACGTGGTGGCTGGGTTCGTTGCCGTGGACGTACTGCCCTATGAAGCCGCTTGCGTTGTCGTTCTTGCGCCCGCTCTGCTCCGTCAGGGTGAAGAAGCGGTCGAGCCGCTCTACGAATTTGCGCCTGCCGCCCATCAACTCGATAAGTCCCTCGATGTCGTGGGGCACGTACCATGAGTATTGCCATGCGTTACCCTCGGTGTAGGGGTTGCCTCCGTTGGCGCCGTAGCGCAGCGGGTCAAACGGCTCCAGCCACTTTCCGTCGCTCGTGCGGCCCTGGAAGAAACCGTTGTCGGCGTTGTAAAGGTTGCGGAAATACTGGCTGCGGCGGGTAAAGCGCTCGTAGATGCTGTCGTGGCCGAGCTTCTTCGCGAGCTGCGCCACGCACCAGTCGTCATACGCCTGTTCAAGAGTTATGCTGACGGACTGGCTCTGCAGGTCTTCGGGCATGTACCCATACTTCTCCCAAACGTCGAATGGCGAACCGAGATGGCTCGTCGTTGCCGACGCCACACACGCCGCGAGGGCACGCTCGGGGTCTATTCCGGGTGTGCCTTTCATCACAGCGTCGACCACCACGGGTATGGCATGGTTGCCTATCATGCAGTAGTTGTCCTGCCCCCAGAGGCTCCAGATGGGCAGGTAACCGTACGAGTCGAAGTGCGTGAGCATGCTGTTCACGAAGTCGGCGTTGCGCTCCGGAGCGATGATTGTGTACAGGGGATGTGCCGCGCGGAACGTATCCCACAGCGAGAAGGTAGTGTAATACGTGCGACCTTCGGGCATACGGCGCGTAGAATAGTCGGTGGCGGTGTAGCTGCCGTCGGCGTCGCTGATGGTGTTAGGCTGTATCATGGTGTGGTAAAGGGCAGTATAGAACTTCTCCATATCCTGCCGGTTGCCCTCTGCCTCGATACGTCCGAGCACGTCGTCCCACGCCTTGTCGGCTTGCGCGGCGTAGCCGTCGAAGCTCCAACTTGCGGCCTCACGCTGCATGTTCAGCCGGGCGTTCTCTATGCTTGTGGTCGACAGTGCCACCTTGACGGTAAGCTCGTTGCCGCCCTTGGGGTCAAAGTCGAGCCACGCCTTGAGCGCCGTTCCGTTGACAACCGGCACCTGTCCGTAGTCGCGGCTACCGTCAATGAGCGAGCAAGAGGCTATAGGGCGCGACAGCTCGATGCGGAAATACACACGGCGCAGCTTAGCCCAGCCCGTTATTATGCGGTAACCCTCAATGGCATTGGGCGCCACAATGCGGAGCTGCGACTGTATGATGCGGCGGTTCCAGCTTGTCTTGGGCGCCGAGTGGTCAAGGTCTATGTATAGCCTTTGCCGCGAGCCGGCGGGGTAAGTGTAGCGGTGAATGCCGGCGCGAGTGGTCGCCGTAAGCTCGGCAAGTATGCCGGATGAGAGGCGGAGTGAGTAATATCCGGGGCGGGCGGTCTCTTTTGAATGGTCTACCGCCGACCATACCTCGTCCGTCGTGGTTGGCATTAGCAGCAGGTCGATAAGGTCACACGCTCCCGTTCCGCTCAGGCGGGTGTGGCTGAAGCCGCACGTGTGGGTGTCGTTGTAGTCGTAACCCGAAGCCTTGTCCCAGTCGGGGGCCTCCTGAGTGTCGGGACTCAGCTGCACCATGCCGAACGGCACGGTGGCCCCGGGGTAGCAGTTGCCCGAGAGCGAGTTCTCCACGGCACCCGTACCGATGAACGGATTGACGTAGCGGGTGTACCTGCCGGCCGTTGCGCAGGCGGCGGCGAGCAGGGCTACGGCAAGCGCGTGGAATCTGATATGTAACATATTGATTATCAAGGATATAAAACATGTATTGCGAAAGGCCGTCTTTTATCGTGCAAAAGACGGCCTTTCAGGATGTAAAACATGGCTTTTCGCAATGCGGTTTGCGGTCAATTGGAGTTATGGGGAGTTAGGCGCTTCGCTCCGGAGTTAATCGGGAGTTAGCTGACAAATGCCCCATGGCTTATTACATGGCCATTGTCCATTAACTCCGGACGGCCGACAGGCCCGTCTAACTTCCGTTAACTCCTTGTTAACTCCATTTTGAAACATCGCCTATGGCTTACTGCGCCGTCAACTCATACACGCGGCTGAAGAGCTTGGTGGTGGTGAACAGCGGCAGACCTACCGTCATCAGGTATTCGCCGGAGTAGCTCTTGGCCTCGCCCTGGGTGCCGTCGGCACGGTTGATTTCACGCACAGAGTATGTTTTTGAGGCGTCAAGACCGTCGAGAACGACGTTGTACAGCTTCTCTGCGTAACGCGGATAGATGTCGAAAGCGAACACAACAGCAGAGTTCTTGTCCTTGCTGACATACATGGTGGAGGCGTGGTTGCCCTCAAACGGAGCCACGAGGCGGTACTGGTCGCCGTCGAGTATGGCGGGCTTGAGGCGGTTATAGTCGATTATCGACTGCTTGCAGTAAGCCAGCTCCTGTGCGGACAGGTCGTGCAGGTTGATGTCGAAGCCGAGTTTGCCCATCATCGCAACGTTGACACGGAACTTAACGCTTGCGTCCTTGTTCCAGGTAGTAACATGAGCGCACTGTACCTTTGCGGGGAATACCTGTGAATAGCTCCACTGGATGAAGAGACGCTCAACGGGATCGGTATTGTCGCTGGGCCACATTTCTACAAAGTATTTCAGCGCTTCGTAATCGGTACGTCCGCCACCGCCCGAGCACAACATCATAGGCAGGTCGGGATACTTGGCCTGGATACGGTCAAACACGTTGTAAAGGCCACGCACGTAGTCTACGTAAAGGTGTGTCTGGTCAGCCTTCTCGTAGTTAGAGAATATGTTGGTAATCGGGCTGTTGCAGTCCCACTTGAAGTAAGCGATGTCGGGACACTCGGTCAGCAGCTTGTCAACAACGCCGAACACGAAGTCCTGAACCTCGGGATTGGCGAGGTCAAGTACCATCTGGTTGCGGAAGTAATACTCCTCACGGTTAGACAGGCGGATAACCCAGTCCTTGTGTTTCTCGTACAATTCTGACTTGGGACTTACCATCTCGGGCTCTATCCACAGACCGAACTTCACGCCTTGCTTCTTGGCCTCGTCGGTAAGACGCTTGATACCGTTGGGCAGCTTGTTCTTCGTAACGTCCCAGTCGCCCAGACCCTGAGTGTCGCTATGGCGCGGATACTTGTTGCCGAACCATCCGTCGTCGAGCAGGAACATGTCAACTCCCAGCTCCTTGGCGTCTGCAATAAGTTTCACGAGCTTGTCCTCGTTGAAGTCGAAGTATGTAGCCTCCCAGTTGTTGAGCAGCGTCATGCGGTCGCCCATACCGTCCTTGATTCTGTACTTGCGCGCCCAGTCGTGCATGTCGCGGCTGGCACGGCCCGTTCCTTCATAGCTGAGGGTGAAGATAAACTCGGGAGTCTTGAAGCTCTTTCCTTTCTCCACACGGTACTGCGAAGCGTAGGGGCTAATGCCGCTGAGCACGCGCAGTCCGCCAAGGTTGTCAACCTCGAAGGTGAAACGGAAGTTGCCGCTCCACGCCAGGGTACCTGCGAGCACCTCGCCTGACGTCTCTGTGGCGGGCGTTCCTATCGAGAGCTGGAAGAACGGGGGAGTAAACATGTCGGCGCGGGCGCCCAGCTTGGTGTCAACGGTCTTCTTTCCGAAATAAAGCTGCTGCGTATGGGGGTGTGCCTCGGTAGCCCAGTCGCCGTCATACTGTGTAAGGAAATACTTGGGAGCATAGAAGTGGAGCAGCGACGAAGCGTACTTCTCGAGCACGATGGGCGACTTCTCCTTGTTGAAAATCTCTGTCCAGGTGCTGAATACGTTTTCCTTCGTATAGGCAACGAAGTGCAGTGCCACCTCGTCACGGTACACCGGGTCGGCAAGATAAATAACGGTCTCGGTACCGCCTGTGCACGCCTTTGTCTCGTGCGACTTGTATTCAAGTACCGTAGAGTTGTTGTTATCAGTACGGTTGATGTGCAATGCCGGCTCGAAATAGTCCTCCATGCCGTGCGTAAGATAAGCCTCCTTGCCCAAAGGCAGGTTGGCGTAATCGGCGGTGTTGGCCAGTTTCTTGCCGAAATAGCTTTGATACAGGCGCCCGTTGTCGCCTACGGTGAACACGATGCTCGTGTTGTCGGTCGCCACAACGATTTGTTCGTTGGCAAAGGCTGCGCCCCCTGTAAGCGAAACGCAAGCCGCGACGAAGAGTTTTGTCAAAGTTTTCATGTTATTGTTTATTATCTGATGTTATCGGTTGTTCTTGTTCTACGTGATAATATGGCTCGCCTTATTGTTTGTTTATCGAGAATTGCGGCACTGGCAGGCCCGTAGTTCCGCGCAGGTTGCCGTCGGGATAGTCGGCCCAGTTGTACTTCAGGGCCGTGATGTTGCCTTCGGCGGTCAGGGTTACAGTGTCGTCTGACGTCATGACAGCCTTAGCCTTAGCCCACTTTCCGTCGTCGGTGCGCACGATAAATCCCGTCGGCGACGTGCCGTCCACCTTGACTTCACCGTCAAAAGTGAGCTCTGCCGTATTGCCGCTGATGTCGTATCCGGCTACCGAAGGTGCCCTGTCAACCACGTCATTGTGGCCGTAAGAGCGGCGCAAGGCTATGAGCGAGAGCCTGCGCGCTACCTCCTGCTTGTTCTTAGGATGTATGTCGTCAGGATTGCCTATGTCTATGGCCACGGCCATTGCCGTGTTGTCAAGCTGCAATGCGTCGGCCTGTGCCTGGCGCAACGCGGCCCATTCAGACTCGGGCTGCACTGCCTTAGGCTGGAGATAAGCGGCAAGCTGCACGAAATAGAACGGTAGTGAGTCGTCGTTCCATAGCTTGCGCCAGTCTTGGATGAGGCGACGGAACAACGGAGAGTATTGCTCGGCGCGGCCGACATTCGCGCATCCCTGATACCAGAGAACGCCTTTCACGGGCATGGTGTGCAGCGGATACAGCATTGCGTTATATAATACGGTGGGAAAACTCGAGCTTTCCGGCGATACAGGCTTGTGGGGCAGCTTGCTGAAATCGGCTATAACCTTATATTGCCAGTCGCCGGCAAGGCTTATTTCGCTGCCGTCCTGCACTGCCGCAAGGTCAGCATTGTCGCCGTATATGCCGCCTTCGCCCTCGAAGTCGGTCACCCTCACTGTTATAACAGCCCGTCCGGCCTTTACCAGTTCGGCAGGAACGGTGTACACACGCTTGACATTATAGCCCGAACCTTCAGCTATCTTGACGCCGTTGAAGTACGTAACGTCCTCGTCGTCGATACATCCGAGCCGCAGTTCGACAGCCTTGCCTGCCCAATCCTGCGGTATGTCGAACGCCCGCTGCATCATAACGATACCGTTAAAGCCAGGAAGCGCGGTCTTTTCCCACAGATTCGGGACAGGCATTGACGGAAGGTTGTCACCCTTGAGCACAACCGACGGAGCGCCGCCGGCCTCGCCCTGCGCGTCATCCGACAGCGCCAGTTGCATCCATCGGGCAATCCGCGACTCGTAATCAGCCTTCAACCTGTCTTTATCAAAACCGTTATCCGAGAGCATTCGCGTCTCGTTCTCAAAGCCGGGCACTGACGATACGCCCTCGAACGCCGACCAAGCCTCGGCCGGAGTGCCGCCCCAAGTACAGTCAATAACGCCCACATGCACTCCGAGACACTTCGACATCTCTCGGGCATAGAAGTATGCTATCGACGAGAAGTTCTCAACGGTGGCGGGAGTACACGTCCGCCATCCGCCCATGTTTACCTCAGTGTCGGCCTGCGGGGTGTAGGCTATCTGCTTTTTCACCTGCAAGAACCTCACCTCGGGGTGTCTGGCGGCGGCTATTTCCTGTTCATAGTTCATCACCTTGCCCCATCCGCCTACGGGCATTTCCATATTTGACTGGCCGGAACACAGCCAAACTTCGCCCGAATAGACGTCGCGCAACGTCGTCTTGCTGCCGTCATCAAAAGTTATAGTGTACGGTCCTCCTGCCTTCGGCGTGACTATATCAACGCTAAACTTTCCATCGGCACCGACAGTAGCCGTGGATGTCTTGCCGTTCCACGACGTAGTGACGCTCACCTTCTTGCCGTCGGCACTGCCGTTGACCGTCCACCGGCTTTGCTGCTGCACCACCATACTGTCTGTCACGAAGTGGGGCAGCCTCACTTTGGCCGAAATCCAGACTGCCGGCACAGCCAAAACGAGCAGCAGGACATAAGTTCTCAGTTTGTTATTTTTCATTGGTAAAAAATTATCTGTTGGCAAAATTACCCATTATCAAGTGCATTTTTACTATACGAAATCATCAAAAAATACAATATTTGCGCCTATATTAGCCGGAATCAGGCCTTTTGGCACCTAATTTACGGTTTCCTTTCACGACATTGCTTCTCAAAGTCCTTCGGGCTGATGCCGAACTGCTTGAAAAAAAGTTTACTGAAATACGACGGCGAGGCGATACCTACCATGTAGCAGATGTCACCGATAAGGTGCTTGCCTTCCTGTATAAGTTCGGCTGCCTTCTTGAGTTTCACCGTGCGTATGAGCTCTACCGGAGACATGTTGAACACCGAACGGATTTTCCTCAGCAGGCTCGAATGGCTCATGCAAAGGATGTCGGCCATCGTCTCCACGTTGAAGTCGTCCTCGCCGATGTTGTCCTCGATTATCTTCATCACCTTGTTCATGAAGTCCTCGTCGGCCTTCGTCATGCGCATGTTGTCAACGTTGAAGAACGGTTTTTTCGAGAACGACTCGCGCTCCCTGCGCCTGTTGTCGAGCAATGAGGATATAAGCTGGCGGAAATACTTTATCGAGAAGGGCTTTTCAATGTACGCCTCGGCGCCCAGCTGCAGACCTTTGAGCTTGCTGTCGAGGTCGTTTTTCGCCGTGATGAACACTATCGGGATGTGCGACATGTTGATGTCCGCCTTGACGGTACGGCAGAGTTCAAAGCCGTCCATCTCGGGCATCATGATGTCGGTCACTATCAGGTCGACGTGGCTTTCGGCCAGTTTGTCGAGCGCCTCGCGGCCGTTACGTGCCGTCTCGATGGAGAACGACATGTTGGCTTGCTCGGCAAGGAACTCCCGCATGCTGTCGTTGTCCTCCACGATGAGCACGGTATAGCCCACGGCCCGCTCCTTCGACTGGTTCGAGTCATCGTCGAGCACGTAGTCTGGGGAGTCAACGGTGTGCTCGTTGTTCTTCTGTATGCCAGCCTTATTCAGCGGGATGGTAGCCGTGAAGGTGTTGCCGTCGCTGTCATCGTCGTCAAGCGTCAGGCTTCCGCCAAGCAGCATGGCCAGCGATGAGGACAAAGGCAGCCCCATGCCCACGCCGTTCTCTCCGCTGTTGGCCTTGTCTGCCTGGTAGAACGGCTCGAATATGCGTTTGCGCTCGTCGCCGGTTATCTTGGCGCCGTCGCTCGTTACCTTTATTATAAAGTTTTGTCCGTCGGCCGTCAGCACTACCCTGGCCGTATGGCGGGCGTACTTCAGCGCGTTGTTGAACAGGTTGCTGAGTATCTTGGTGACGGCTTCCTTGTCGGTAGAGGCTATCAGCGGACCGTCGCCGATTTGCTTCTGCAGCTCCTTACCTTTCAATGTATATGCCGGTTCAAACCTGTAAACGGTCTCGTCGAGCAGCGCCCGTATGTCAACATTCTCGTTCTTCAGCGTCAGCCTGTTGGAACCTATCTTCTGGAAGTCCAACAGCTGGCCGGTGAGGTTAAGCAGGCGCTTGGTGTTCTGGCGGATAACCTTGAGGTAATGTTGCGCCCGTCGCCCGCTGATACCGTCCTCCTCGATGGCCTCGAGAGGCGCGGCGATGAGCGAGAGCGGCGTGCGAATCTCGTGGGCTACCTCCGTAAAGAAGTTCACCTTGTTCTGGTAGAGCTCTTTCTCCTTGCTTATTTCAAACAGCCTGTTCTGCTCGCGCAGCTGTTTTTCCTTGTGCGCGCGGTACCAGATGAACCAGCGCCACACTGCCAGGGCCGCCAATATGATGTAGACCAGATATGCCCATACCGAGCGCCACCACGGCGGACTGATGATTATCTCTATATCTTTCTGCGACGTGCGGCCGTGGTTTTCAACCTTTACGCTGAGCTTATACTCGCCGGGAGACAGGTTGACGAAGGATATGCGGTTGTCGCTCATGCGCACCCACCCGCTGCTCGACGGCTCCAAACGGTAGCTGTACTCGTTGCCTCCGGTGATACCGAAGGCCGGAGCCACTACGTCGAGCGAAAACGTTGCCATGTCGTAAGGCAGCGTAAGGCGGTCGGTAAACATGATGTTACGCTTCAAGGGAGAGTTGTCAGAGTCGACGGTCACCTCACGTCCGAATATCCTCAACTGGGTGAAATATACCGACACGGGCGCCGGGCGCATGTCTTCGTTGTCGGGATTGAACACCGTCACGCCGCCTATTCCGCCGAAGTAGAAGCGGCCGTCGTTGCCTTTTATGGCCGAGTTGTACGTGAATTCGTTGTTGGGCAGGCCGTCCCTTACGGTGAACACACGCACGGCATGCGTGTCGGGATTGAACTTCACGAGTCCCTTGTTGGTGCCGAACCACAGGTTGCCTTCCATGTCTTCAAGTATGTTGTAGGCAACGTCGTCGGGCAGTCCCTCCTCTATCCCGAACGAAGTGAAGTTGTCCTGCTTGCTGTTGTAGCGGCTTATGCCGCCCCTGTCGGTCGAAATCCAGATACGTCCGCGGCTGTCCTCCATCACTGAGCTTATGTTGTTAGACCTCAGTCCGCAGCCCACATCGTCGTTATACTGGTAGCACTTGAACTTACCCGTAGACGGATTGTACTTCCATACGCCGTTACCCATCGTGGCAATCCATATCGTTCCGTCGTGAGCCTCAAACATGTTGAATATCCAGCAGAAGCCCGTCTCGCTCACGTGGACGAACTCCGCCGAGCCTGCATTGCGGCGGTAGAGCGCGTAGCCCAGGCCAACCCACTCGTTGCCCCGGCTGTCCTTGATGTACGAGTAGACGCTGTTGTCGGCCTCGGATATGTCGAGTACGCTTGAGAAACGGCCGTCAGAGTCAATCTTGATGAGCCCGCCGCGGGTAAATCCGGCGTACACGCTGCCGTTGAACCGCGTGAGGAACAACGTCGAGACGCACAGCGGCGGCACGCCGCTTACGGGCGTTACCACGCCGGTAGACGGGTTGAGGGTGAACAGTCCCTTGTCCTCGGTGCCTATCCATATGCGGTTGTCGGGGCCTTGGGCCATGCCTATAACTATCCGCCCGGCCAGTCCCGACCACAGGCCGTAGACATCAAACCTGAACTCTTCGTGCGACATGTAGTCGGCCCCGCCGTAAGTAGTGCCCACCCAGGCGTCGCCCGAGCGGCTCTTGTACAGGTAGTAGATGATGTTGTCGGACAGGCTGAAGGGGTTGAGCGGGTCATGCCGCAATACGGCACTCTGCCCGCTGACCTTGTTGAGCACGTAAAGCCCGTCCTGTGAACCTATCCATATCTCGTCGTCAAAGCACGTTATGCAGCGTAGATATATGCGCCCTCCGTACTCGAACGGTATTTCCGTCAACGTGTTTCGCGCAGGCTCATAGCGCAGCAAATGTCCTTCCGACGTGGCGAGCACTATCGTTCCGTCTGTATCCTCGGTCACGGTGATGAACAACATTCCGTCCATCGTATCGCCGCCAGCCGGCTTTATCTTGCCGAAACGGTTGGCCCTCCTGTCAAACTTGTACGCCCCTGCGCCGTTGGTCACTATCCATACGTTGCCGTTACGGTCAACGCACATGTCTGATATATGGGTATCCTTGAGGTTGATGTTTGCCGGGAGCACACGGAAGAAGTCCACCTTGCCGTCGTGGTAGCGGAACACACCCTGGTCGGGCAGCAGCGCCCACACGCTGCCCTTGCCGTCGCCGGCTATCGCCTGCACCCAGTTTGTGGCGCTCTGCCCTGTCCGGTCGTCCCTCGTGTCCATGTAGCTGAACAGGTCGGTCACGGGGTCGTACAGGTAGATACCCCTGTCGGTGCCTACCCACAGCTTCTTGCCGCCGTCCTCGTATATGGCGCCTATGTTGTTGTTGCCGCGCCGCTTCACGTAGTCAAAACAGTTAAACCTGCGCGTGCTCATGCCGTCGTAACGGTGAAGGCCGTTCTTGGTGCCCAGCCACACGAAGCCGTAGCTGTCTTCGGCAATACACTTCACGTTGCTCGACGACAATCCTACGTTGTAGTCAACATGGTTGAACGAATACTGGCCGTAGGCCACCAAGGGCACGGCAACGAGCAACATTACGACCGATATCGCAACAGTAATAATCCGTCTTGGCTTCATATGTAACCGCATATTTATGTAGTTTATCTGATTAATTATCTCGATTGAAATCCCGTTTGCCGTCTTTCGCGTTGCAAAAGGCCACCTTTTAGCTTGCGAAAGACGGCATTTTACAGCCTAAAACGCCACCTTTCGTATTTTATTGTATCACAGGGCGTTACGGCATTGGGCGCGGACGGCCGTGCCGCCGCCCTTATTCCGTGTCGCGGACGGACTGCCCTCCGGGGCCGTCGTATATGTACTTGAAGTCGTCGAAGTACGCCGTGCCGCCGTCGCCGGCCGTGGTATAGGCGTAAATACCTATGCGGCTGCCCTTCCAGTCGCCCGACGACGAGCTGAAGGCGGCGCCCAGCGGCGTGTAGTTTATGTTGTCGGCGCTGTAGCTGTAGCGGTGGGTGTTGCCCACGGCGTCAATCTCCAGACGGATGTATATACAGCAGCCGGCAGTGTCGGGAACGTCGCCCAGCAGGCTTACGGCGCCGTCGGTCTCGACGTACAGCGACCGTACGACGCGCCCTTCGCGCCGCGTCACGGCCACCCCGCCGCCTACGAACTTGCCGCCGATGCACTCAAGCCCGGCGCGCGAGCCTTCATCCATCCGCGAGAAGTCTATCTTCACCGTGGCGACGCCATGGTATCCCATCGTCTTCTGCGTGAGCTGGTTAACCGCCTCGCGCAACTTAGCGGCGCCGGCGGGCTTTATGGCGAGCCATCCCTTGCGCTCGGCAAGCGACAGCAATTCGTGTCGTGGATTATGGTTGAACTGCCACTGCAGGCCGATGGCAGCGCCGTCAAAACTGTCTGACGCCTGCGGGGCCTGCGGACGACCGCCTGCGCGGGTGTCAGGTTTGGCGAATGTCTTTACGGGTTCGCCCGTTCCGTTATGGTCATAGTCTGCGCCTATCTGCGGAAAGCCGTCTTTCCACGTTACCGGTTGCAGGTGGACAACCCGCCCCAGCGGCTCTGTAGACTGGAAATGATAGAACCACCACTGTCCGTCGGGAGTGTCGACGAGCGCTCCCTGGTGCGGTCCGTTTACGTCGGTGGAGCCTTGCTCCAGCACGATTTTCTTGTCGTCGTAAGGCCCGTAAACGCTCTTCGAGCGCAGTACGGTCTGCCATCCCGTGGAAACTCCTCCCTCGGGAATGCTCAGGTAATAGTACCCGTCTTTCTTGAACATCTTTGTGCCCTCGGCCACAGGACCTTCGTAGACGGTGCGTCCCTCGTCAAGCAGGGTGCGTCCGTCGGCGCTCATGCGGTGGATGATGATGGGTCCGCCGCCCAGCTGGCTCCTGCCGAGATACGCCTGGCCGTCGTCGTCCCACAGTGGGCACGGGTCTTCCCATCCGCTCACGCTCTTTACGCAGTGCAGCGGCGCCCACGGGCCGGCGGGATTGTCGGCTGTGGTCATGAAAAGTCCCTCGTTAGGGGTGCATACATATATCCAGTACTTGCCGTCATGGTAGCGCAGCGCAGGCGCCCACGTGCCGTTGCCATACTTCGTCATGTCCGAATAGCCAGGCAGGTCGATACTGCCGAACACCTGGCCGATAATGCGCCAGTTCACCATATCGTCAGACTCGAGTATCGGCATGCCCATAAAGTGAAACTCGGAGCACGTCATGTAATACTTCGAGCCTACCCTGATGACGTCCGGGTCGGAGTAATCGCCGTTGAGTATGGGGTTGGCATAGGTGCCGTCACCAAGGTCTCCCCAGCGCAGGTCGCGTGTTCCGTCACCGCCACCGGTCACGGCGCCGCCATCGGCGAGGCATGTCACTGCAGGCAGGCAGAGCAGGGCCGCAAGCACTAATGTATGTATCATGGGGTTATGTTTTAGTTAAAGCAGAAAAGAGGGAAAGCCGAAAACGGGATTGGAGAGGAGTTAAAAAGGAGTTAGCGGGAGTTACGCGCTTCGCACGGGAGTTATCGGACGCATGTTAAGTTGCTATTTACCAGACATTTGTCCGTTAACTCCAGACGGCTGACAAGCCGTCTAACTCCCGTTAACTCCTTTTTAACTCCTCTTCAATCCATTCCGGCTCACTCATAAATTATTTCTCAATGCGGTACATGCGCACGTCACACTTGGGCACGGACACGCTGAATCCGCTGCCCGACGGGCTTACGCTCTCGCCCGTCCACAGCTCCTTGATGGCCTTAACATTAGCCGGGTCAATGCCTATGCGGCTGAAGTCGGCAGTCTTGGCGAGGTCATTGTTCTTGTCGAAGTTGAACACGGCGTAGTAAAGCGCGTTGTCAGTGTCGAGCACAAACTCGTTGTCTACGCTGAACTCGTAGCCGTAACGGTCAGAGGGGTACTTCATGTTACCCTCAACCGGGCGGAACGAACGTCCGATGTGGGCCACCGCGTTGATGTCCTTGTTGGTGGCGATACGCATCGCGAGGGCGCGCTCAGCCTCGGGATTGGCAACAGAGTCGCCTACGGTTGAGTAGTTGTCGCCCAGCAACACGGTGCCCGTCATGGCGCCGCAGGTATAGCGTATGCGTGCCTCGCCGTCGGTCTTGGCGCGCGAGAGCACGAGGTGGTCGGGGTCGTTGTACTGGTAAACACGGTCGAGCCACCAGCCCATCTCTAAGCTGTTAAGGCAGTACATACTGTTGTCCAGCTCGCCCCAGCAGTCGCACGATATGCGGCGGGCATGGCCCTTGGCGGGGAACACGGGGGCGATGGAGAGGTCGATGAACAGTCCGTCGAGCATCTTTATTATCCTGTCCATGCCGTAGTTGTAGGCCTGCACGCCGGTAGTTACGCCCGGAGCGTAGAACTTGTCGGCCTCAAGCGTGCCGTTGTTGATGAAGTCAAGCTTGACGTACTCGAAGCCCCACTCCTTGAACTTCTCGTACTGGCGGCGGTTATATTCCAGCGTACCCGGGTGAGTTGGGTCGAGGGCTATCGACGCTATCTTGCGCATCTTGCCGCCGGCGGTGATGGCCATGTCGGCAAACGTGTACGGACTGCCCTCATACGGGCGCTGCGTGCGGGCCTGCTCCTCGTTGCCCCAATACGAGAACGGCGTGAAGTAAATGCCCGGGTGCTGGCCGTTGGCCTTGCAGTGGGCCACGAAGTCCTTTAGCTGTTCTTCGCTAAGCCTGTTCCATCCGGAGTCGAGCACGATGTAGCACGTGCCGTTCTCGTTGCAGAAATTGTTGGCCATGAGCGTGTTCTTGAAGTAATCGCTTACGTCAATAACGCCGGTATGGTTCACACCGAACGCCATTCCGCCCCAACTCTGCCAAGCGAAAATGGTGCCTCCGCCCCAAGGCAACTTCGGCATAAGCGCCGCCGTAGCGTCGCCAAGGTCTTCAAGACCGTTGCGCCAGTCGGCATAATAGCCGAAGAAGAAGCGCGGCGAGCTTACCTTCTTGCCAGAAATAGAGCCGTGCTTGTAGAGCGACGGACGGTCGGGGAACTGCACGTTGACGTCGTTTGTCACCGTGTTAACCACTCCGGCGGCCACCGTCATGGCGCTAACGCTGTTGCTCAGGTTAGGCGTTATGGTCACACCGCTCTTCCAGTTGTCGTGCTCTATCGAGCCAACCACAAGTCCGTTGCGGCTCGTAACGTCGTAAGCCGCCGACACTTCGCATGAAGTCACGGCCTTGCCGGCTGCAAACGGCTGCGCGGCATAGCTTATCCAGTTGTCGTTATCGTGCGGCATGACGTAGATGTAGTTCTGTCCGCCGTCGGGAAGGAACGTCGATGCCGTGGTGGTTACTATCGGAGCGATGTAGTTGGTCTTGGCAGTTCCGCTGGCTGCGACCAGCGCCGCGTCGACAAGCAGATAGCCCTTGTCGGGATAGATGTAGATGTTCTGCTCGATGTTGTCCTTGCCCGAGAGGCCCGAATAGGTATAGGTGTACTTCGTGCCCTGGCCGAATTCGTCCTGGACAGCCTTCTTCTCGAACTTAACGTTTGGATAGTCCTTTGACAGGAGCTGCTTTTCCGACGGGTTGTGCACGGCTACGTACGCGCCACTTACAAGCTGTTTGCCGTTCTGGATGTATGTAAGAGTCTTGGCGGACTTGTCGAATGTTATTGTCCATCCGCCGTCGTTGATGTCGTCTTGAGCCGACATTAGCGCCGGACAGGCCAGCAGGGCCGCGCCGACAATAAGTTTCCTGATGTTCATGATATGATTCAATTTATTGAGGTTATCCGTAGTTATTTTACCATTATCTTCCTAACCGCGCTGCGTCCCGACTTCATCGTTGCCTTGGCAATGTACAGTCCGTCGGCGCAGTCAAGGCTTACGGAAGCCTCGGTGTTGCCTCCGTCAAGATTCACCCGGCGCAGCATGACGCCCTGCATGTCGTAAACCTCTACCGAAGCAACGGCTTCCGACGCCTTGACGGTTATGTTTCCGCCGTTGTAAGTGATGTTCACGTCGTCAGTTTCGCCACCGGTTATTTCGTTAATGCCCGACGTTGTCTTGTCAAGACGGTACAGGCAGACGTCGCCCTTGGGCACAGACACTTCAAATCCGTTGCCCGAGAAGCTCACGCTTTGGCCTGTCCAAAGCTCCTTGATGCTCTTCACGTCAGCAGCGTCAACGCCGATACGGCTGAAGTCGGCAGTCTTGGTGAAGTCGGCATCCTTGTCGTAGTTGAACACAACGTAGTAGAACGCGTCGTCAGTATCGAGCACGAACTCGCGGTCAACGCCGTATGGCAATCCATAAACGTTGCCTTCTCCGTCGGTCAGACGACCCTCAACAGGACGGAACGAACGGCCTAAACGGCCTACAGCGTTGACTTCCGGATTGGTAGAAAACTTCAAAGCATTGTCACGCTCAGTCTGTGTTCCGGGGTAAGAACCCGCAAGTGAAAGGTTATCTCCAAGTATTACAAAGCCGCTAATTACGCAGTTTGTATAACGCATACGCTTTTCACCGTCGTCAGCCAGGTTTTTGAAAACAACATAGTCAGGGTCGTTATACTGATAAACACGGTCAAGCCACCATCCCATATTCAGGCTGTTAAGGGTGTACTTGGTGAATTCAAAACCACCAGCATGGTCGCAAGCAATACGGCGGGCATGGCCCATTGCTGGGAATACGGGAGCTATCGAAAGGTCTATGAACAAACCGTCAGCATACTCAAGAACCTTCTTCATACCGTAGGTGTAGGCCTGCATACCGGTGGTAACGCTCTTTTCATAATAGCTGTCAGCCTCAAGGGCACCGTTGTTAAGGAAGTCAACCTTGACATATTCAAATCCAAGTCTCTTGAATTTGTCAAATATATATTTATTGTATTGCAACGTTCCAGGGTGTGTCGGGTCAAGAGCGATTGACGCAATCTTACGCATCTGTCCGTTAGCTCTAATTGCCATGTCAGCATAAACGTAGTCAGTAACACCATCAGGGTGCTGACTCTGAGCCTGTTGCTCGTCTCCCCAATAAGCGAAAGGTGAATGATAGACACCCGGACGCAAGTTATGCGCCTTGCAGTATTCTACGAACTTGCCCAGATTTTCGTCACTGATGTAGTTCCAATAAGAGTCAATCACAATGTAGCATACGCCGTTCTCGTTGTGGAAGTTATTTGGTACGAGTTGGTCTGCATAGAAATCGCATACGCTTATCAAGCCCTCATAGTTCACATGTTCTGCCAGTCCGCCCCAGCTGTTAAATGCGAATATGGAACCATTGTTCCACTCCATCTTCGGAGCGAGCGTCGCGGTAGCGTCGCCAAGCTCCTCAAGTCCGGTGCGCCAGTCGTCGTAGAAGCCGAAGAAATAGCGCGGAGAATATACCTTTGAGCCGGATATTGAGCCGTGCTGGTATATTGACGGGCGACCCTCATGTACTCCGTCGTTCACGTCGTTGGTGCGTGAGTTTACCACGCCGGCCGCCACTGTAAGGTTACGGACGCGGTTTTGTCCGGTAGGAGTAACGGTTATTCCGCTCTTCCAGTTATCGTGTTCGATTGAGCCTACGATAAGTCCGTTACGGCTGATCACGTCATACATGGCAGAGACTTCGCATGAAGGGTTGCCCTGTGTTATGTTCCAGGGACGCGCGCTATAGCCTACCCAGTTGTCGTTATCGAACGGCATGTCGTAAATGTAGTTCTCTCCGCCCTGGGGGAGCAACTCTGTTGTAGTTTTCGTTACTATCGGGGCGATGTAGTTAGTCTTAGTAGTTCCGCTTGCCGCGACCAGCGCCGCGTTAACAAGGATATAGTTTTTGTCGGGATAAATGTAGATATTCTGCTCGATGTTATCCTTTCCTGCCAATCCTGAATAAGTATAGGTGTATTTCGTTCCTGAGCCGAAAGCGTCGCTGACTGCCTCTTCCGTCAGGCTAACGCTGGGATAGCTGTTTGACTGGAGCGTCTGTCCGTTGGCGTCATGTATCTCTACGTACACACCACGCAGCAGATCTTTACCGTTCTGGTTATAGCTAAGCATTTTGTTTGACGTATTGTACGTGATTTTCCACGCTCCGTCATTAATGTCGTACTGTGCCGACACCAGCGCAGGACAGGCCAGCAAGGCAGCTCCTACAATTAGTTTCCTGATGTTCATGATATGTTAATTTTAAGTTGGGATGTTAGCCTTTCAAATAGGCGGGACGGCCATTCCGGCACGATATACGGCGTTATAAGCCGTCCCGCCAATCACTATAAATAAAACTAAAAAAACGAAACTTTACCTTATTATAACCTTCTTTGCCACGCTATCCTTGCCTGCCTGTGCCTTGACAACGTATATGCCTGCGCCGAGGTTGGCGTCAACCGGTGTGCCGGCAGCAGCCTTTGTACGGAGCACTGTGCGTCCTGCGATGTCGGTAACGGTAACGTCGGCGTCAGCGCTGACTGTAATCACGCCGCCCGCGCATGTCACGTCAAGGCCGTTTTCGCCTGCAACGATGTTGCTGATACCGGTCGTTGTGCCTTTGGTGAAGGCGCTCGCGAGCTTGCCGCCGTCGATGGCCTGCACGCCCCAGTCAGCTATCTTGTCAGAAGTTATGTTAAGAGTGTAAGTGCGTGCGGTGGTTGCTGCGTTAACGTCGCCCAGGCGCAGCTTGCCCGTTTCGGGGTCAGCGGGAACGAGGGTGATGACCTTGCCGTCCTTCAGGCGTACGTAAACGTTGTAACGCAGGGCTGCGGCGGGAGTGTGGTCGTCGGTAGCGGCGTCCCAAGTAAATGTAACCTTGCCGTCTGCTTCAGACATTACGGCATTTGCGGGAGCTGCAGGAGCCACGTTCTGCGCACGCGAAACAAGGCCGTTCCATACGTTGAAGTGGCCGTCGCCGTTGTCGTTATAGCCCATGATTGCAATGTCGGGAGTACCTGTATTGTTGATGTCGAAAGCAGCAACTGCGGCGCCTCCGCATGCTTTGCTCACAAGATTGTCTTCCACAGTGAACGCCATGTTACCGTTGTTAAGAGCTATGAAGGCATTGGGAGCGTCATTAATATCGCCGGCATAAACTATGTCCATGTTACCGTCATTGTTAACATCTATCCAATCACAACCGCTTCTGCTTACACCAGACAGTTTGGCATCAACCTTTGTGAAGGTCTCGTCGCCGTTGTTACGGAAGACGTATGCTATCCTGTTCCAGCCCTCAACGCTTGACTCTCCGGTTACGAATACGTCAAGATAACCGTCGCCGTCAACGTCTACGAACATTGCCTGGCCCTTCTCTGCACCGACAAAATTGCTTGATGTCACGGGTATGAACTTACCGTTACCCAGGTTCTTGTTAATCGTTACGCCATCGCTACCTGCGTTATCGCTCCATCCGCTGACAAGCAAATCGGGATAACCGTCCTTGTTGAAGTCGCCGACAGCCATTGTACCGCCGCGCTGTTTGGAAAGACCAGAGTTCGCGTCAAGCGTGAACGAGCCGTCGCCGCCGTTATTGGTGTAGAGCGCGGGATTGCCGTCTGCATCCGTAACGACAAGGTCTTGCCAGCCGTCGCCGTTGAAGTCGGCAGCAACAGTCAAGCCCATATACCTTGCTTCGGTATTCCCGGTACCGTCATCCATCCACAAGTTGCTTTCAAGAGTGAAGTTATCCATCTTCGTAAACTTGCCTCCACCGTCGTTACGATAAAGCTGGAAGCCATAATTGGTATAAAGATAGTCAACCAGTCCGTCGTTATTGAAGTCGAACACGGTAAGCGTTGCCTCGTAAGGATTATCCCCGAAAGGCAAATTTATCACACCGTTCAATGTTCCTGAAGCAGTTGAAGTAATGGCCACAGCCGTGGTTGTCCATCCGTTAAAAAGGTCACGTCCCTTTGCGCAGACGTCCATGTTGCCGTCAGCATTGATGTCGGCGAACACTACCGAACCTCTGAAATAGCCATTAGAAGCGCCTGAGGGCAGTGTAATTTTGTTGTACGACGGCTTTGCGGGAGCCGCGAAAGCCATGCTTGCGGAAGCGAGCAGGGCAGAAATCAGGTAAACTTTTGTTTTCATGTATTTATTGATTTTATTCGTTGGTTGTTTTGGTTGTCTTGGTTTTTCAAGGCCGCAGGCAGCCGTCGGCGTAAGTACTTGGCGTCCAAGGCTTTATAAAAGGCCGCCTTTTGTGTTGTAAAAGGTGGCCTTTTACCGTGCAAAAGACCGTCTTTCGCAATGCGTTTTACCGCCTTTCGCATTTGTTGAGGAAAAAGGCGGAAGACATACGGATAACGTATGCATCCGTGCCTTCCGCCTTAACCTAAACAATCAGCCGTGAATATTATCTATAGCCTTCGTTCTGGTCGTACTCGCCGTCAACGGTCATGTCGTCGTTCTGCTGCAACTCGGTGAGCGGAATGGGCCATACTACGTTGTAAGCCTGTATTGTGCCCGATTTTTTTGTCCACTTGTTGCGCTCTGATACGTACTCGAGGAAGTGGCCTGTACGGATGAGGTCAAACTTACGCCAGCGCTCGCCGAAGAGCTCGCGCACACGCTCCGTCATTATCTCCTCGCGGAACTGGCTCTGGCTCATGCCCTCGTTCCACTTCATCTCCTCGGGGATGTAGAAGTCCCAAGCGCGCTCGCGCACCCTGTTTACCTGCCTTACGGCCTCGGGAGTCTCGCCCAACTCGTTCAAGCACTCCGCGTAGAGCAGGATGGCGTTGCCAAGGCGGAGGAAAGGAATGTTCTTGCCTGAGTACCACTCGTTGTTAAGGCCGAGGCCTGAGTGGGTGTCCGTACGGAAGTCTTCATACTTCTTGATGTGCGGGTCAAGCTCGTCGTGGTCAGAGCCGAGGTCCTCCCAAAGTATGTTGTTGAGGTCAGGAGTCTGGCCGTAGTACGTGAAGTCGTAACGGATTGACTCTTCCTTGCGGACGTCACCGTCCTCCCAGATACCGCCGTCAGCTACGTCGCTGTATGCCCACTGTGTAGGCAGGGCATGGTCATAACCGCTCATATAGCAGCCGTCGCCGAAATATGACTGTACGGCACGCGAACCAAGCTGGAACTGCAGGTAGTTACAGTCGGGGTGAGTGTTGCTGAACTGCCACTCGAAGATCGACTCGGTGGTGTTAGGCGTGTTGTAGTCGAAAAGGTCGTAGTACGATACAAGCTGGAACGGACCGTTGACAACAGTCTCAAGAGCGTCGCGTGCGGCGCTGAAGTCACGCAGGCCTGTCTCCTCGGGAGCTGCCATGTAGGCATATCCCAACATCATTGACGCAGCGTAGGTTGTTGCCCTTGCGTAGTCGTTTGTCTGCGGACAGTAGGTTGTCGCGTTCTTGAGGTCGCTGATTATCTGCGTCCATACGTCAACAAGGGGCTGGCGTCCGTAGCCCAGTTCGTCCTGGCGCGCCACGTCGATGATTGGCACACGGCCGAAGAGCATTGTTACCTCCATCATCAGGTTGCCGCGGATGAAGCTTGCCTCGCCATACAGCTGGGCAGTCTTCGAGCCCTGTATAAGCTCGTTCTGGCCGAGGGCATTGATTATCTTGGCAGCCTCGCTGATGGTACCCCAGCGGTTGTCCCACTGCTCAACGACATAAGACAGCTCGGAATTGAGCAATGCATCATACGTGTCAAGCGCTCCGCGTGAGCCTCCCGCCTCCTTGAGTGCCTGGTAGGCACCCGACTGTATCTCGTCGGTTCCAACCATCTGCTCCCACAGGTAACGGTCGGTGAACAGGCCGCGCCAGTTCTTGTAAAGTGTCTGTAAGTTCGACTCGACATACGTCGTGTCAGAATATATCTTGTCTTCAGGTAATGATGTCTTTGGGCCTTCGTCCAGGAAGTCGGAGCACGAAGACATCGCAATGGCCGAAACTGCCACGATACCCAAAACCTTTATCTTGCTTATGGTTTTCATTATCTTGATGTTTTTATTTATTGTTCTGGTTTAGAAACTGAAGTTCAGGCCGATGGTGTACGACCTTGTAGGCGGGTAATTGTAGTCACCCAGCTCGGGGTCAAAGCCTTTATAGCCTGTAAGCGTGAACAAGTTGCTTGCCGTGAAGTACACGCGTGCCGACTTCATGAATACGTGCTTGAGCCACTTCTCGGGCAGGTTGTATGCCAGCGTAAGCGTAGCTAGGCGCAGGTACGACGTGCTCTGGATGTAGCGGTCGGTCTCTCCGGCGCCGAATCTGTTGTATCCTTCGGTGTTGGTGAGCACGCGGGGGAAGTAAGCGTCGGTGTTGTCCTCGGTCCAGTGGTCCTTGAGGTCGGGCGAAGCGTAACCCAATCCGACAGAGCTGATAAGTGATTCGTAGTAACTGCTGATACGGTGTCCGCCCACTGAGTAGTTGAACACGGCGTTAAGCGTAAGTCCCTTCCATGTGAAGTCGGTAGAGAAACCTCCGTAGAACTTCGGGTCGGTGTTGCCGTAAACGTAGCGGTCGTTCTGGTCTATCACGCCATCGGGCTCGCCGTCGGGGCCGCTGATGTCGAGAACGAAGAGGTCGCCGAGGCCTACCGTACGGCCGTTATAGTCAATGCCTTCCCACAGTTCGCGGTTATCCTCGTTTGCAATGCCGCCTGACTTGTAGGTGTAGATGTTGCTCAGCGACTCGCCTATGAAGATGTTGCCCTGTCGGTCGGTACCGTTGAGGATTTCGGTCACGCCACCGTAGAGCTTGGTAACCTTGTTGCGGTCAAGCGAGAGGTTGGCGCTGATGTTCCACTGGAAGTCCTTTGTAAGGATAGGAGTGGCGTTGATGGTCATTTCAAATCCCTTGTTCTCCAGCTCACCGATGTTCTCTACGGTGTAGCTATAGCCTGAAGTCTTGGGCAGCGAGTGGCTCATCAAGAGGTTTGAGTTGGTGATGAAGTAGAGGTCGGCCGTGATGTTGAGTCGGTTCTTGAAGAATCCGAGGTCGAGACCGATGTTGGTCTGCTTCTGCTTTTCCCATGTAATGCCCGGCGTACCGCGGCGTCCGTCAGTTCCGTAGAACGCTTCGCCGTTAGACTGTTGCGGGTAATACAGTGTCAGGTACTGGTAGTTGGAAATGTCCTGGTTACCAACAACACCGTAGCCGGCGCGTACCTTCAATCTTGAAAGGAATGAATGCTGCGGGAAGAACTTTTCGTTAGTAACGTCCCATGCTACCGAGAATGAAGGCATGAAGCCCCAGCGGTTGCCCTTTGCGAACTTCGACGAACCGTCGTAACGGCCGGTGAAGGTGAAGAAGTAGCGGTAATCGTAGTTATAGTTGATACGTCCTACGTAAGAAAGGAGCGACGATGTCTGGTAGTCAGACTCCAGCTCGCGGTTCTCGCGGTCAGCAGAGCTGCCGAGAACGTTCCATCCCAAGTCGTTGCTTGCGTAACGCTTGCCGCCGCCCTTGAGCACTTTGTAAACGTAGCGTGAGGCAGATGTACCGAGGAATGCGCTGATGTTGTGCACTTCCTTGATTTGAGTGTCGTAGCTGATGGTGTTATCCCACTGCCACTGAGTGTCGCCGAAGCGCTGCTGCGTAGCGTAGGCGTCGCCGCTCTTGTGGCGGATTGACTCCTGTATTCCTGACGGGATAAACTGGTTCCAGCTCTGCTCGGCGTGGTTGATGGCGAACGTAGAGCGGATGTTCAGACCCTTGATGGGGTTGATGTTGATGTAGTTGGCAGAGGTGAAGTGGTAACGCTCACGCTCGGTCTGTATCTCCATCGAGTTGAAGGGGTTGTAGTAGTTGTTGTTCTCCTCTGAACGTACGCGCCAATAGAGTGTCAGGTAGTCCTCGTTGTGGCGTGTAGCGTCGTCCTTGTAGGGAGCGTAGTCGATGAGGGGGTTAGACCTTTCGAGAGCCATGTTGTACACAGAGCCGTCGGTCATGTCGTCCTTCACGTATGTATAAGATGTGTTTGTACCTATCTTCAACCAAGGCTTGATGTACGTCTCGGCGTTGATACGTCCGTAGTACTTGTCCTGCTCGGTGCCCTTGACCACTCCGTCAAGGCCGCTGTAACCGAGGCTGAGGTATATGCTCGAGTTGTCCGTGCCCTTAGAGAAGCTTACGCTGTGGTTGTGCTCAACGCCGGTCTTGGTCACTTGGTCAAGCCAGTCGTAGCTCTTTCCGCTGCGGTAGCCTGCGAACTCCTCGTCGGAGAACACTGTGTTAGAACCCATGATTACGTCGTTCCAGTATGCCTGCTTCTCAGCTTCGGTAGCGTTGGGATTGTTGTAGGCATAACCTGCAGCGTATGCATCGGCACGCAGCTCGAAGAGTTGCTGAGCGTTCATCGTAGCGGGGCGGTGACCCATGGTAGAGAAGCTTACCCATCCGTCGTAGCTTACGGTACCTTCGCCCTTGCGGCCCTTCTTCGTCGTAACGACGATTACACCGTTGGCACCGCGCGAACCGTAGAGAGCGGTAGCCGAAGCGTCCTTCAACACTTCGATAGACTCTACGTCGTTTACGTTGATTGAGTTGTAGAATCCGAACTGGTTGTCCATTACCAGACCGTCGACTACGTATATAGGTGACGAGCCCGAGTTGATGGTATTGGTACCACGGATCTTGATTGAGGAGTCGTCGCTCGGGGTAATGCCTCGCGTGATGTTGACACCGGCCACGCGGCCCTGCAGGGCTTCGTTGATGTTAGTTACAGGCTTCTGGGTCAGCACCTCAGAGTCAACGTGCGAAACGGCGCCCGTAAGGTCGCTCTTCTTCATCAAGACACCTACCACAACGACACCGTCAAGCTGGTTGGCGTCGTTCTCGAGGATGATCTTCATCTTGCCCGAAGCGGGCACTTTCACTTCGCGCGTCTCGTAACCGATGTACGATACGACGAGCGTTGCGCCCGGCTCGGCCTTCAAGGTAAAGTTGCCGTCGAGGTCGGTAGGCGCGCCTACTGACGAGCCCTTCACCTTCACGGACGCGCCGATGAGAGGTTCGGAGTTCTCGTCTACCACTTGTCCAGTCACGTCATTCTGCGCCAGGGCTGCCTGTATGCCGATGAACATCAGGACTAACAAACTTAGCAGTTTTCTTTTCATGTTAATTTTAAATTGAATGGTTAATTTGTTTAAAGGTCATATTTAGGCGGAGCGGTTTTCCGCCGTGCTGCCCGCAGGGTGCGTATCGTTGCCACGGGCGATTCTTGTTTTCATGATTTACATGCTACATTGTACTTCTTTTTAATATCAGGTTATTAAGGCTGGCCCTCGTGCGTCACGCCGCAGGCCGCGTTGTGTTCTCGAATAATCGATTGCAAAGCTAAAATAAACGGTGTGGTTAAAATGTTGCAAAATTGGCAAAAAATATAAATAATATGCCAAAAATCACGGTTTCATCGGTTATTGCCAAATATTCGCCACGACGGATAAATCTTGGTCACGCTGCGCAGTGGCGCCAGTTGCCATACCGTCAGCAGGCGCGAGCATGGCGGCAGGCGTGGAGTGTACACCATGCGGCGGCGCGGCGCGCTAACCGTGCGGCCATACCTGCCGACAGCAATGCCACGCGTGGCTGCGGCGCGTGCGCCGGCTTGAGCGGCCGTCCGCCGCAGATGGAGGAACGGCTTGGGCGGCAGGGCTTTGCGAAAGGCGGCCTTTTACAGTCCCGTTTGCCGCCTTTCGCAAAACAAAAGACGGCCTTTTGCATTGCAAAAGACCGTCTTTGACGTTACCCTGAAAATGTTAAATGTTAACCTTTAATGATGATTAATGCTTATGACTATAATCTGTCTTGAGATGTCAGCGTGTAATGCCCTGCCACGGCAAGGCGGTCAGAAGTCGAGAGTGACGGTCTGGCCGGGCTTCAGCGTTATCTTTCCGTCACGGCCCTTTACGGCGAATGTGCAGTCGGCAGAGGCCGTAATGCGGGCCTTCTGCATCTTGCCGCCGCGCCACTCCATGTCTACCGTTAGCCCGCCCTCGGCACACATGCCTTTCACAGAGCCGTCGGCCCACTCAGCGGGCAGCGCCGGCAGGAACTCGATATACCCGTCATAGCTCTGCATCAGCATTTCGCACATGCCGGCAATGCTGGCCTCGGTGGCGTCGAAACTGAATATGTCAGACTCGGCCATGGCCACTCCGGCGGGCGATACGGTCATGAGATTATCGCGGGTAAAGCGCTTGAAGAGGTTTTGCAGCCATCCGTACGACGTGCGGGCGTCCTTCATGCGGGCGTAGAAGCATAGCATGTTGGCCGTGCTCCACTCGGTGTCCTCCCAGTTGGGGTCGCTCGTCTGTATCTCCAGACCCTTGCGTGCGGCGGCCATGAGGTCGGGATTCCTGGTGTACGAAATCTCGTCAAGCGGGAAGAGCGACAGCAGATGTGACGAGTGGCGGTGCGAAGGGTCGCTGCGGCGAACGTCGTCGAGCCACTCCTGCAGCTGTCCGTCAGAGCCTATCTTGAGCGGCGGCAGGCGCTTGATGTCCTTCTCCAACTGTCGGCGCAGGCGCTTGTCAACGCCCAGCAGCCTTGACGACTCGATGCAGGCGTTGTAGACGTAGTAGACAATCGAGCGGTCGATGGTAGGCATCATTGCCAGCGCCAGATGGTTGCCTTTCGGCGATACGTAGCCGTTCTCGGGCGAAATGCTCGGCCCGGTGACGAGGTATCCCGTGCGCGGATCCTCCGCCATGTAGTCAATGAAGAACATGGCTGTCTTCTTGAGCAGGGGATATCCCACTTCGGCCAGCCACTTCCTGTCCTGCGTGTAGAGGTAATGGCTCCACAGATGGGTGGCTATCCATGCGCCGCCGGTTACGTTCATGCCCCAGCCCACGCTCCAACCAGGCGAGGTATAACCCCATGCGTTGCACACGGTATGGGCCACCCATCCGCGGCTGCCGTACAATTTCCGTGCCGTCTCCTCGCCGTTATCGGCAAGGAAGGCTATATAGTTGAACAGCGGAACGTTGCACTCGGCCAGGTTTACACGGTTGGCCGACCAGTAGTTCTGCGGAATGTTGATGTCGAGATGGTAGTCGCACGTCCACGGCATGTTGCAGGCCATGTTGTCGTTCCATACTCCCTGCAGGTTGGCGCACAGCGGAGTGCCGTTGGGTCGTGACGAAGCGATGAGCATGTAGCGGCCGTACTGGAAGAAGAGGGCGTCCAGTCCCGGGTCTGAAGCTCCCGCCTGCGCCAGCTTCAGGCGCATGTCGGTGGGCAGGTTGGCGTTGCCGCCGTCGCCGAGGGTGATGTCCATGCGGCTGAACAGCGCCGTGTAGTCGGCCGTGTGGGCTGCCTTCAGTGCGGCGTAGCCCTTGGCGGCTGCCCTGTCGAGCGTCGACTTGCAGATGTCTTCATAGTCCACCTTATTATAATTAGTGCGCACGTCGACGAGTATCGTCAGCGCGTCGGCACCCTTTACGCTTACCGATGAGCCGTCGGCGGTAACCTGTCCGCCCTCGGGCAGCAGCCTTACCTCGCCGCAAAACTCTACTCCACCCTCGCCGTGCATGTGGAATTTCACCTTGCCTTTCAGCTTCAGGCCGGCGGGAGTGGCCGTAACGGCAGCCTCGCGCAGCAGGTTCAGGCCTACCTTGGCACTGACGGCGCCCGCCTTGTCGGCAGTAACGCGTATGGCGATTACGTCGTCGGGATAGTCGGTTATGTACTCTCGGCGGTAGTTTACGCCGCCACGCTCAAACGTAACGGCGGCCACCGCGTTGTCCATGTCAAGCTCACGGCGGTAGTTGCGCACGCGGCCTGCGGGATATGTAAAGTCTATCACGAGGTCGCCCAGCGGCAGATGCGTGCCGAAAGACTTGCCCCGTCCGGTGAAATACTTTTCCCCTAACTTGTTGCCTTGCTCCGGGTCGTTGTTGAAGAAACAGCGGCGTATCTCGTCAAGCTTGTCCCTTCCGCCTATATCATTATTGGTAGAGTCGGGCTGTCCTGACCAAAGGCTTATCTCGTTGAGCGCCACGGTCTCGCGGTTTATGCCTCCGTAGACCATCGTAGCGAGGCGACCGTTACCCGTAGGCATGGCCTCCATCCATTTCGACGCAGGCTGCTGATACCACAGCACGTTGCCCGCATGAGCAGTAAAGCTAACCATCGCCAGGCAAATGGCGACGAGTGTTGTTCTAAGTTTCATGTCAACCTATGTATTAGTTTAATCAAGTTTTCGAATGCAAACTTACCATCAAGGACGCAAACAGGCGGTAATAAAGCATTCAGAAAATGTAACATTTACGCCAAAAGGCCGTAAATGACTGATTTTGCGCATTTTGTTACATATTCAAACCGCCGTTTTTAATTAACTTTGCAATGCCTCGACACAAGGCAATACGACACCTTCCGAGGCAACACCTATTATTATATATACGCGCAAGTGGAACAAAATAAAATGCATATGGGCAACAGGCAAAAACCAATTGACGGCCTTTCGCCTTCCAAAAGGCCGTCAACCGCACGCTAAAAGGCCGTCTTTCGCAACGCAAAAGACGGCTTTTTGTATTTCATTGAACGTCAGGATGTTACGCAGGCGGAACGTTGTAGTACTGCGTAAGATGTTAAGCCGTAACGCGAAAAATGTAAAATTGATACATCAATCTGTAAAAACGGTATAGCTCTTTACCGGAATCGTTACTAATTTTGCAACGTGAAACAATACCTGTAAACATGAGAAAAATATGTAGAACTTTGATTGCGGCGGCGCTGGCAGTGCTCGCATGCAGTCCGATTAAAGCACAAAAGAATATGGAAAACGTACTTAACGAAAGGCAACAGAGCATTGTTGCCATCGCATGTCTTGAGGCCAAGGGCGACATCGACGGCCTGAAGACGGCCATCAACGAGGGTCTTGACGCCGGACTTACCGTAAGCCAGGTGAAGGAAGCCCTCTCACATCTTTACGCCTACACGGGTTTCCCGCGCAGCCTCAACGGCTTAGGCGCCCTGCAAGGCGTGCTCGACGAGCGCAAGCAGCGCGGAATAAACGACCCGGAGGGCAAGGAAGCCGACCCGCTGCCCGAAGGATACGACGCCCTGAAGCAGGGCACTGAGGTGCAGTCTAAACTCACGGGCCGCGCATATAACTATACTTTCGCTCCCGCTACGGACTATTACCTGAAGGCTCACCTCTTCGGTGACATCTTCGCCCGCAACAACCTGACCCACGCACAGCGTGAGCTGGTTACCGTGAGCGCCCTTTCGGGGCTTGAAGGATGCGAAGCTCAGCTCAAGTCGCACATAAACGGCGCGCGCAACATGGGCGTTACTGACGCCGAACTGCACTCTATCCCCGCCGTGCTTGCCGCCAAGGTGGGCGAGCGTGAGGCCTGGAGGGCACAAAAAGCGATAGCCGAAGTATTCGGAGAGGAATTTAACGGCGGCGAGCCTGTTAAGGACCCGATGTTCCCGAAGGGCCAGCCGAACACGGCATTCGCAAAATACTTCATCGGCGAGAGCTTCCTGGCGCCCCTCAGCTCGGGTAAGGTGCCCGTGTCAAACGTGACCTTCGAGCCCGGCTGCCGCAACAACTGGCACATTCACCACAAGGGCATACAGGTGCTGATTTGCGTCGGCGGCACCGGATGGTACCAGGAATGGGGCAAGCCCGCACGACTGCTGAAGCCCGGCGACGTGGTTGAAATACCCGAAGGTATGAAGCACTGGCACGGCGCTACAAAGGACAGCTGGTTCCAGCACATAGCGTTCACCGTAGCTGAAGAGGGCGCCTCGAACGAATGGCTCGAGCCGGTTACGGACGAGGAGTATAATAAACTGAAGTAGTTAGAGTAGTTAAAGGAGTTAACGCTCACTGCGTTCGCTAAGTAGTTAAAGCCATTACCTTTGTTTGGTTTGTGCCAATTAAGGAATACTAAACCAACAATTAGCAAGGGTAATGGCTTTAACTACTTAGCGAACGCAGTGAGCGTTAACTCCTTTAACTTCTCTAACTTCTTAAGAAAAAGCTCTTACCGGAGCTTTTTCAACACCCACTCCATCTGCCGGTACTCCGTATCGTCAGACGTCCAATGCTCGTTTATCGGCGTGATTAATGCCTCTTTAGGGCACGTAAAGGTATTCCACACGGCGTATGAAGTGGTCGGCGGGCATGTATTATCATTGTAACCCCACGTCATGTAGACGTCGGCGGTGACGTGGCGGGCGAAGTTCACCACGTCGTAATACGCCATAGTGCGCATGTTCCGGTCGGTGAACATACCATCAACTTTATTGAAATGAGGGTATCCTCCGGTACGTCCGGCGCTGTATGCGGCCATGTCCGACAGCGCGGGATGATTGACTATGCACTGCGTTACGCGGCGGTCAAGCCCCGCGGCGACGATTGCCAGCGCGCCGCCTTGGCTCCCGCCCTGTACTATCAGGTTGCGTCCGTCCCACTCGGGAAGTGCCGTCAGCAGGTCAAGACAGCGTATAAGGGAGAGATAAACGCGCTTCATGTAATATCGGTCGGGGTCTTGCAGCCCGTTATACAGATATCCGTTCTCACGCCCGTTGAACGCTTTTGTTATGTCATCGAACGTCTCCTTAGGCAGCCTCGGGTCCAAACCGTGTATCTCCATCTCCATTCTTATAAAACCGTTCTCGGCATAATACTTGTGGCGCAACGGCTCCTTGATGGTCTTTATGCCGGCTCCCGGCGGACAAAGCACCACCGGACATGAGCCTTTCTGCGCGTTCTTGGGATAGAAAAGGTAGGCGTAGACGCTCTGGTTCTGCTTGTTCAACCGTATTTTCAGCAGGTAACAGTCTATCTTGTCAGTACAATACTCTTCGGCCTTTTCCTTCGTATAGCTCAACGGAACGGCCCGCATATCCTCTATGTTCCTGTTCCAGAAGTCAATAAAGTCGGCCGGTTCACGGGTGAAAGGACGTATTTCGTCCACCGAGAAGCCTACCTTTACATGATGAACGTACTTCTTTCCGTCGACAACGGCCGACAGACGGAGGTCGCGAAAGCCGGGAGTATTCCTCGTGCCCATGTCTATCACCGCCCTGCCATGCTTCATAATGACCTCGCCCTTACGGTCTGCGGCGAGCATATCGTCGGCAATTTCATAGTTTACCGTGGCGTCCTGAGGTATGCCATACTTGTACAGTTGCACCTCTACACGCGCTTTCTCGCCTGCGCGGTAAAGCCAGTCGGCATGGTCGGGCACGGTAACCCACAGATAGTCTGAACGGTAAGGATAGTTCTCGGCAAGGCCGGCCATGCTTATGGCAACGACCATAAGCAGTAATGATAACAGTCGTTTCATGATTAAATGATTTGTTTTTCGAGGTACAAAGATAGTGAAATAATTAAGAATTAAGAGTTAAGGATTAAGAAAATGTGCATCGTTGGGGTAATGGGCAATAAGCAGAATGGAAGTAATTAGCCCGATATGCCGAATAAAACGGCAATGCATATTTTCTTAATTCTTAACTCTTAATTCTTAATTTTTCCGGCTCTTAACTCTTAAATTTCCTGCCTCCCAACTATTAACTCTTAATTCTTAACTCTTAATTTCTCCTGTATTCCTCGGGCGTACAGCCCGTGATTTTCTTGAATACGGTGGCGAAGCAGCCTGCCGTAGAGAATCCGAGCAGGGCCGATATGTCGCCTACCGACCTGTCGGAAGCCATCAGGAATTCCTTTGCAAGCTGTATGCGGCGCAGCTGCACGTACTCGCACACGGTCTTGCCGGTCTCGTTCTTGAGCATGTCGTTAACGTATTCGGCAGACATTCCGAGGCGTGGCGCGAAGCGGCCCGCCGTAGGCAGCCCATGGGCCGCGGCCTGTCCGGAGGTGAAGTAATTGTCGATGAGCCTGTCAAGCTCGTCTATCGCCTCGACGTTGACATTGTGGCGGGTGATGAACTGGCGCGTGTAGAAACGGCGGCAGTAGTTGAGCAACAGCTCGATACTGTTGCAGATGATGGTCTTGCTGTATTCATCTATGCCCCAGCACAGCTCGTCGCTGATGCAGCCCAGGCAGCGGTTGATGACCTTCTCCTCGCAACACGATATGTGGAGCGACTCCTCCGGGCGGTACTTGAAGAACGAAAACTCCTTCAGGCGGGCTCCCAACGGGGTGTACATGATGAGCGTAGGATGGAATATCAGCATTTTGCCGTCGGCCGTGGCGAGGTCGACTTTCTCCGACGGGGTTACAAACAGCAGCGTCCCGTCAGAATAGTCGTAATACCTGCGCCCGTACTTCTCGCTGTCGGCGGCGCGATGCTTGAACACAACGGCGTAGCAGTCAGTCTTGACCTGGCTGCCGACGCACGGGGCCGACATGTCTATGAGGCTGACAAGCGGGTGCAATGTCTCCTTATGGAAAGCGCGGTTGCATTCGCAGACGAAATTTGTCGGGTCGGCAATATTGTGCATTTTTACAAGTGATTTAATAGGAGTGATTTGACAAACGCAGTGTAACGGAACCAACATTACGGACGTAATCCGTGGCCGCCAGGCCGAGTTCCGCCACCGTCAGCATGTCCCTTGCCTGCTCGTAACACGTCTACCTGCTTTCCTCCTTGCGGTATTCGCTGGGCGTCATGCCCGTGTTGCGCTTGAAGTAGCGGTTGAAGTGCTGCGAGTACTGGAAGCCGAGGGCATAGCTTATCTCGTTGATGGTCTTGGCCGTGCCGAGCAACTGCTCCTTGGCAATGTCGATTATCTTGCCCTGGATGTACTCCTGGGGCGTCCGGCCGGTCTCCTTCTTGATAAGGTCGCCGAAGTAGTTGGGCGACAGAAAGCATTTCTCGGCAAAATACTTCACCGTAGGCAGCCCGTTGACGGCGGCCGTGTTGCCCTCGAAATATCCGTCGAGCTCCTCCTCGAACTTGGTCAGAATGTCCTTGTTGACGGTCTTGCGGGTGATGAACTGGCGCTCGTAGAACCTCATGCAATAATCCAGCAGCAGCTCGATGTTACGGCAAATCAGCTTCTTGCTGTGGCCGTCTATCGGGCGTTCAAGCTCTATCCTTATCTTGTCGAGGCAGTCCTTGTATATCGCCTTCTCCTGTTCCGACAGATGAAGGGCCTCGCGCGACGAATAGGCGAAGAACGAATAATGGCGCATCTCCTGCCCCAACGACGTGCCGCGGATAAGGTCGGGATGGAACAGCAGGCCCTGCGATTTCGGCGTGAAGCCAGGCCTGAAATTCACCTTCACCACCTGTCCCGGAGCGAAACTCGTCACCGTACCCTCCTGGTAGTCGTAAGGCATGCGCCCGTAGGTTATGTCGCCGCAGTAAGTCTGTTTCAGGAACAGGGCGTAGACACCGTACTGGTAAGTCACTTCGCCCTTGAACGGGAATTGCTTTACGTCGTTCTCGTCGACAACCGTCACCAACGGGTGCCGCGTCTCGAGCCCCATGGCCCTGTTGTAGTCGTCGATAGAGTCAACTCTGAATATCTCTTCCATAGTCGTCACGTTTTTGTTCGCATGAATAAACCCCATTGTCTATTCCGGTGCAAAGATACGATTTATATCCGTCAACCGCCGTACATGAATTACGGATTTTGCAACCTTTATTACATTTTCAGGCATATCAACAGCAGGCATACTGCCATTACCACAGCGCGTGACAGCCATTTCTACCGCCCCGCACGGCCGTTTTTAAGGCCGCACGTAGCTGTTGCGTATATCATTGATAATCAGCGTGTTCGCGAAATGCCGCCTTTTGGCTTGCAAAAGGCGGCATTTCAGCGCCTCGTTGACGGCCTTTCGGAAGGCAAAAGGCCGTCTATTGGAAAACGAGGGATAATCTACCGATGAACAGGGGATGTATTATCGAGCGCTCAGCGCAGGCCGAGGCGCAGCTCGTAAAAGTATTTCCACAGCGGTGCGGCCATCAGGCTCTGGCGTATCATGTCACGGCTCAACAATATGAACGCCTCCGAACGGCTTATGACGTGCACCTCGATGTCCTCCGTTCGGTCGAGATGCTGGTTGCCGATTTTCTCCACGTCAACGGCGAGAAAGCAGTGGCAAACGTTATTCATCGTACTCGTGTTGGCTGACACCGTCATTATCTCGCTCCACGAACCGTTACCGTAGCCGGTCTCTTCGAGCAATTCGCGACGTGCGGCGGCCTCGGGCTGCTCGCCCTCCTCGCACACTCCGGCCACAATCTCCATGCCCGTCTGGCCCAGTCCGTGGCGGTATTGGCGTATGAACACCATGTCGCCGCCTGTCGTTACGGCTATTACGTTTACCCAAGTAGGGTATTCCAGCACGTAGTACTCGTCGTTCACCACGCCCGAGGGCAACTGAACAGTGTCACGGCGGGCCGTAAGCCACGGCCGGCGGATTATGTATTCGCTCTTGAGCGTTTTCCATTTCATGTCTCGTTCCATATGTCTTTTCATTTAGAAGTTATAGAATTTAGAGAAGTTAAAGAAGTTATTGGATGAAAGAAGTTATAGAATTTAGAGAAGTTAAAGAAGTTATAGCCAAATGCCTTGCCGTCAAGACAAATCTCCTTGTCTGCTCGTCACTTGTCAACTCGTCTACTGAACAAACCTACTCGGCAACTAAAACTCCGCTTTCCGTTCAAAATTCATCGTCCTGCCCGTTACGGGATGGGTAAACGTTATGGCCTCGGCGTGCAGGCAGAGACGGCCTCCGGGGTGTCCATAGAGGCGGTCGCCTACGATGGGAACGCCCAATCCGTCATGATGGGCGCAGTGAACGCGCAACTGGTGGGTGCGTCCGGTATGCGGAAAGAGGGCTATCCGCGTTACGTCTCCTTCCCGTTCGATAACGCGGTATTCGGTTACGGCCTCCTTGCCGTTGGCGAAATCCACCTTCTGATACGGTCGGTCGAGCGGGTCGGAACGCAAAGGCAGGCTTATCTCGCCGTGTACCGGGCAGTCGGGCACGCCGTCCAAGAGGGCGATATACCGCTTGCGTACCTCGCGTTGGGCGAATTGCGCCTGGAGCTTCTTGTACGTTTCCATGTCAAGGGCTACTATTATAAGCCCTGACGTGTCCATGTCGAGACGGTGGACGGGCGTTGCCCCGGGCTTGTCGGGGAACCTCTGGCGCATCTCTTCGAGCACCGACGTGCCCTTGGTAAGCCCCGGCACGGTCATCATTCCAGACGGTTTGTTGACCACCGCAATCCATTCGTCCTCATAGACAATCTCAAGCAGCGGCGTAACAGCAGGCTTCAGGCCGTCATTTTCAACCTCCAGGCCTTGCAACATGTGGCCGAGTATGGGCAGACACTTGCCCCTGCACGCCGGATAAAAATGCAGATGATGGCGCACTTCGCCCGCCGGCGACGCGCCCCACCAGAACTCCGCCATGCACACGGGGCGCATACGGTTAAGATAAGCGTGCTGAAGCAGCTTTGGAGCGCAGCAGTCTCCCGCTCCCGACGGCGGCACACGCTGCGGCGTTTCGGCAAAGATGGCGCATAGGTCTTTGCGCTCTCCGAGGGCGTTGAGCATGGAGTATTGCGAGAAAAGCCATCGTTGCAGCGCGTCGGACATCTGCCTGCGCCGTGACTTTAGCGTGGATATTTCGTCTTCATAGCCATTTACCTTGGCCTCAACGGGTGCCGCCTCGTCGGCGCATCGCCGTTTCAGGCGCTTGTATTCGGCCTTCATGAACTGGCTCTCACGTATCATCGCCGCCTCATCTTCAGGCGTAATATGTTCAGCTACGCGCCGTTTCGCCTCACGCTTGAGCTTCGCCTGGCTCATCTGCCGCCTGTAGTCGTTCAGCATTTCCATGTGTTCTTCCTTCATCTTGGCCAACTCATGCGTAGCTGCAACGTACCCGTCGGAATGCAGAATGGCGTCAATGCGCCTGTTGATGGCCGTTATCTCGGCCTCATGGGTCTTGAAATAGCCGTCGGGTTGTGTCGCATCAAACACCGGCGGGACAAAAAACGGATGGTCGTTGCTGCCGCAAAGCAGCCCCGAATATGCCGCAAGGTAACCCAACTGGCCGCCGTCCGCCTCAACGACGAGCACCCCGAACATCTTGCCTCGGTCGGCATCGGCGCGCAACCCATCGTCAGCCGAGATATAATCCTGCACCTCCTGCGCCGCCAAGAGGCACAAAGGGTGCGGCTCATAGTGGAAAGGATTGGTGAACTTGCACGGCCTTGGCAGGTCGGTATGTAACGGATGGAATTCTGTCAACATGGTGCAAAGATAATAAATGACGGCACAACGTGAAAGCGGGAACGGCTAAACAATGCCCCGTAAACATCTTTTTACCGCCAGTCAGGCGTCCGGTTATTTGCGCCTTAATCTGTTTTTAAGTTTCTGTTTAAGTGAGGTTTTCCTCGAAAGCACGGCCAGCGACACGACAAGACTGGCCGCAGCGGCCAGCAGTCCGCCGCCAACGCGCAGCCACACTGCCCCACAACATGTCGAGAAATATGCCAGCAGCCCCAGCGGCAACAGCACGGAGGCCGCGGCAACGACCTGACGTGACGGCACGTAACGGTAGCGCATACGGGCGTAGACGAGGATGATGAGCAGGTCGGCCACGTTTGACAGGGTCACGGCAAGTCCCGTTCCCCACAGTCCCCAACGGTCAAAGCATGTTATAACAAGCAGCGTAAGTACCACGGCCGACACTCCCTCGATAACCAGATATGCCCTCGAGTGCCCCTTGGCGAGCGTCACGTATGCCACGGGCAACATCATGGCGCGGGCGTACATGGCCAATACGGCCACCTGAGCCATGCCCACCACGGGGGCGAACTTGCCGCTGAAGAGCAGCGGAATGAGCACAGGCAGGGCCAGAAGCATGAAAGCGAGCATGGGGGCGATGATGAGCAGCGACACCTCTATCTGCCGGTTGACGGCCAGATTGACGGCCGCCGTATCATGGTTGACGGCCGCAAGGCGCGGAAAATAGTCGGTTTCCATAGCCGAGAACACCATGCCTGCGTAAGTGACGGTAAGCATGTAGCCGGCGTTATACAGCCCCACGGTGCCGAGGTCGGCCGCCGTGTTGAGGAAAGAGCGCACCACCATCTCGGCTCCGCTGCCGAAAATGCCCGACATTACGAAAGCAACGCCGAGACGCACCATGCCCATCCCCTCGCCCAAAAGTCCCGAGGCGCCACGCAACTTCAACGGATACAGACGGCACGAGCAGCGCATCGTGAGCACGAGATTGGCCAACGCGGTGAGCAGAAGAACGGGTATTATTCCGCCGACACCGAACAGATAATACAGCGGCACAGATATAACGAGCAGCGCCGCGACCATAACCACCTGTATGCGGGCAAGCTCGCGTAGTCGGCGTGCGCCCTTGAGGATGGCCGTCTCGCCGCCCGCGAACGTGGTCATGGCCACCACCGGGGCGAGCGCCATTATCTCGAGGGTATGGCTCTCGCCGTCGAACATATAGCGGTTGAGCAGCGGCGACGCCACGATACACACCAATATGCCGAGCAGCGAGGCTACGAGGCTCCACGCCCTGACGGTCTTTACGAAGCGGACGATACGCTCCTGGTCGCCACTGTCGAAGAGTTCTGACAGATTACGTATCGCGCTGAACGACAGACCGAGGTTGGTTGCCTGCGAAACGAAGTTGGCCGCCGTGTTGAACAGCGACACCAGACCCATGCCGGCGGGGCCGAGAATAACGGCAACGAGCTTGTTGCGCACAAGGCCCATCAGTATATTAAGGCCCTGCACGCCGCCGAATATGCCGGTATATTTCAGCACATGGCCGTAACTGTTGCCGTCTTTTTCATTGTCGTTCATTAATGTATTAACGACAATCATCCAAAAATATTATTACACCGGCTACTTAAAAGAGTGCCGCCACACAACCGCACGGCAGGGACATGACAACAACCTGCAAGTCAGGCGGTCGCATACCGTTACCCACATGACATCCTCGCAAAATCCAGGCGGTCGCATTTTGTCATTCCGTGCACCGACACGGAATCCAGTGTATGCTACCACATTAATTGATATAGTAGATGTTTTCTGGATTCCGTGTCGGTGCACGGAATGACAAAATGAGACCGCCTGAATTAAATGATGATGACACTTGAATTAGAAAAGATTATAAAAAATAAGCTTGAAGATAACGTTTTGTCATCCAAACAATCTGCGGATAAACCCAAAAGACCGTCTTTTACCTTACAAAAGGCCATCAATCGCACGCTAAAAGGCCGCCTTTCGCAACGCAAAAGACGGCCTTTTGGAAATCCACCGATGAAACATGGCTTCACAACAGCAATTATAGTCCTGTCTTACGGATAATGTCCTTTATAACGTTCATCTTTACATTAGGCGCATCGGACTTGTCATAAATAAGCAAAAGGTAAACCGTGCCGTCTTGCTCGGTGACGAGAGCGTTGAGCGTTATCACACGGGCACCGCCCGACTTGCACTTACCTTTCGACCCGATGGCCATCCGTATCTTGCGTACATTCGGCGCAATCTCAACTCCTTGAAGGGGATTCGACTTGAGACTTTCCAAAAATGCCTCGTAATCTTTGGCAAGACTTCTGTATCGTTTTGCCAGCCGTTTAAACTCTGATGTAAAGTAATCAGAACGTACTATCTCTAAGCTCATCAATCAAAGTATCTGCTGATTTCAACTGTATTTTCCCATCCATGTGGTCTTTTACCTGCTGCAGTGCAAGCCGAAGTTCCTCCGTAAGATCACGCTTGCTCACCACGGTGTCTTCGTTTTCAACGGGTGCGAGTTTGAAACTGCCTGAACTGCGCGACTTCAAGATTACGTCCTCGCCGTTGCGGGCCATGTCAAGAAACTTTGTCTGATTAGCTCTGAATTCCCTGGTGCTTATTACAATCATGATACTCTCCTTTCTTTTAAATACTGTTTTACATTGCGAAGATAGACAAAAACCGTTGGTTACCAAACTGGACGCATTATTTCATTCAGCTTTTAAGAACATTTCACATACAAAGGCACCACAAGGCATGCCGCAAACGAAACAGGGCGCACCCGTAAGGCGCACCCTGTGAACTATTTAAAGACTTAATCCGGATGCATCAAGGCTGCTTGCCGATGTAAGCAAGAATACCGCCGTCGACGTAAAGGATGTGTCCGTTAACGAAGTCAGAGGCGTCGGAAGCGAGGAATACGGCCGGGCCCATGAGGTCTTCGGGCGTGCCCCAGCGTGCCGCCGGAGTCTTCGATACGATGAAACTGTCGAACGGATGGCGGCTTCCGTCTGCCTGGCGCTCGCGCAAGGGAGCTGTCTGCGGCGTGGCGATGTAGCCCGGGCCAATGCCGTTACACTGGATGTTGTACTCTCCGTACTCGGAACAGATGTTGCGAGTGAGCATTTTCAGTCCGCCCTTTGCTGCCGCGTAAGCTGACACTGTCTCGCGTCCCAGCTCGCTCATCATCGAACATACGTTGATAATCTTGCCGTGGCCCTTCTTTATCATGCCGGGGATTACGGCCTTGGAGACGATAAACGGCGCGTTAAGGTCGATGTCGACAACCTGGCGGAACTCGTCAACCGACATCTCGGTCATGGGTATGCGCTTGATTATTCCTGCGTTGTTGACGAGGATGTCGATAGTACCCAGCTCTTTCTCGATATCTGCCACCATCTGTTTTACCTCGTCCTCCTTAGTTACGTCGCAGATATAGCCCTTTGCGTCAATGCCTTTAGCCTTGTAGTCGGCCAGCGCCTGGTCCATGTGGTGCTGCGAACGGCAGTTGAAAGCAATCTTTGCGCCTGCGTTAGCGTAAGCCTCCGCAATGGCGAATCCTATTCCGTAAGCCGCTCCGGTGACAAGAGCCACCTTGCCCTCGAGCGAGAATTTACTTGAAAATGTGTCCATTGTTTTCCTTATTTGTTTGTTTTCAAGGAGTTAAGGAGTAATGGAGTAAAGGAGTTAAGACAAATGCCTTGATGAAGGAATGTATCTTAGAATGTCTTAAGAAAATCTTAACATGCAAGACATTTGTCTTAACTCCTTTACTCCATTACTCCTTAACTCCCAAATAAAAGATTTACTTCAAATCCGTAATCTTCGAGAAGTCCTGGTCGCCATAGTCGAGATTCTCGCCTCCCATACCCCAGATGAAAGTATAGTTATGCGTTGCGGCGGCGCTGTGAATGCTCCATTCGGGTGACAGAACGGCCTGGTCGCCCTTCATCCAGATGTGGCGTGTCTCGTCGATTTGTCCCATGAAGTGGCATACGGCCTGCTCTTCGGGCACCTCGAAGTAGAAGTATGCCTCCATGCGGCGGCTGTGTACATGGGCGGGCATGGTGTTCCACACGCTGCCGGGAGCAAGCTCCGTCATACCCATCTGCAAC
>ERZ827423.285-NODE-285-length-67912-cov-11.201011_pt1 | contig 67912 bp, 60 predicted proteins | sample MGYA00519775_ERZ827423 | MGnify/ENA primary metagenome ERZ827423 (study PRJEB31778, sample SAMEA3449296) | human gut metagenome | biome: human gut; feature: human-associated habitat; material: faeces | place: United Kingdom | collected 2010/2012 ... | reverse complement strand
TGTATTTTACTGCAAATGGAAATTTATATAAATTTAATCATTATACCAAAAACCCCAATTTTTATAATGCTTTTTTAGCGTTTCTATAATTGAGTCTGGTAATTCCGCTTTCAAATCTTCATTCTCAAGTAATTCAGACAAATAATCTAAATACCGCATCCCCTCCTCATTGTTTAGATTTTTGGCATAGTTGAAACAATCTATAAAAGGCTTTTTTAATTTTTCTCCTGAAAAGGTCTTTAATCTATCCAGTATTATCAATGCTCCAGGCCAATTTAAATCTTGTAACCATTTTAATATACTATCTAAATATGGTTCTAAAACTGTATCCGTTTTTTCACTTAAAACTTGTGCACAACATTCCCAGACAGATGGTACAGCGGGAGGAAGAATCAACAACGATAAATCTTTAACTTCTTTTGCTAAGCCAACTCCTTTCGCTCGTATTTCATTATTGTTTTCCCCGTTTAACATTTTGTAAATATTCTGTATATCATTCATACAAATTTGTTCCATCCCCCTTTACTACAACAGCCTTAACTGCAGCTGTCCAAGCAGATGAAGGACCAGCATTGTACCAATCCTCCAAAGATTCACCAATAAATAGGAAAGACACTGACATGATTAGCCCCGTCATAGACAGCATACACCACACCACGCCTTTTTTCTTTGCATTCGTTGTTTTTGTTTCGCGCTGAATGCACAAACAAAGACCGTCCAAAACGCAGAATGATAAAACGCGGGCAATAACTCTCCTTTTCATTTCCTTTTTTCTTTTATCCCGAGGAGAAGCCGAAACTTCTCCTCGGGATAATAACCTTAAAATTCAAGAACAAATATACTCTAAAATCGGATTTTTGGATTATAAAACAGATAGTTAAAATTATAGTTTTTCGCTTCACTAATATCCTTTTTTAGAGAAATATTTGAGCAAAAAATAGGTAAGAAGCCAAGTGACAAGTACAATTCCGGATGTAATCATAATAAAATTAGAACTTATCGGAAGATTAAGAATTTCCAAAAGCCAAGTTACCCCTTGAAATCCATCAAAATCCTCGACATACATAAAAGGCAAAAGCACGACTGTCATAATAATGGAAAATATATTAACACACTTGACTATCACAACCAAAACTTTCAATTCAACGTATACCCCCCCCCCGGTCTCTTGCTCGTTTTGTTGGATTAGGACAACGGTATGAAACTATAACATTGCCGATAGTATAAATCGGAGTTATATAATTTGAGAAGAGCGAAAGTTTAGATGCTCTTAAATATCCGTCAAAAGATATAGAGAAAGCATTTAATCGCTTTATTTGCTCTGCTGACTGTCTAAAACAATTATCAAAGCTTTTCTTTTTCTAAAGCTGTGCAATATCAGCCATACCATCAGAATAACGAATGAAATTATGAGAATCGAAACGATTACACAGGCAACGTTTATTTCATTTTTTACTCCGACATACAGCAGGTAAAATAGCAGGGCAAACAGAATAACACTTCCCGAAGCGATATTTAACAGATGATTATGATGTGCCTTTGTTATTTCCTTAACATCGGGTATGCATGATCGCTCGGTTGAAATATCGGGAGAAAATGATATTGCGGGAGGGCAGAACGTGTTGGTGTTCTTATCGAAATACCCCGACTTCAACTCAAACGATATTTCTGCATTTGCGTTGAAATTGATATCAACATATCCTGAAATCTTAAAGGCAGAGACGTCTTTCCACCAATCCGGATCGACATTGAATGTTATAACATTCAAAATCCCCCTGACAGGCAGGAACAAAACATCCAATATATTTTCAACAAACTGCGGAACAGATCGTTGGGATCTCTGTTCAAAACGAAGACGGTATGTTTTATTTTCCTCAAGCAAAAAATGAACCTGACCGGAGAAGAAATCAACGTTTTTTGATTCGCCACCGATTGAAAATATTATAGCGTCTCCGCCTAAATCTTCGTCTAAAATCCCGGATATATACAAATCAATCATTTAAACCACCCATATAATGGACAATCGTTGTCTAAATCCGTAATCATACAGTTTACCGGCAAGACATTCCCAAACCGGTTTAGTATGTCTTGCAAAAATATGCGTTCTTCAATTTCATTCGGAAAGGTAATACTTAAACATCATTTATCGCTTTCGGACACTGCAATTTGTTTCTTTGCTACCTTTTTCTCCTTGAAAATGCCTATAAAATAAATCACAAACAAAATCAAAACAAGAGGATCTGCTATTGCTGCAAGCAATGTTTTATCATTAAAGCTATCAAATTTCAACCAATAATTCCTCATTCGAACTATGGCAAAAACCATATCGCAAATATAAAAGACAAAGCAAATAAATGCAGTTAAACTATTTTTCTTCCTTATCGCAATTCCGCTCATAAAAAGAAGAAAAATAAGGAAAACCGCAAAGATTATACATACAGTATCAATTCCTTTTTCCGAAAAGATAGATGCAATAATGAATGTTGAAATTGTTGCCGTCGTTGCCGGTAACCAGAACAAGAAAATTGAAAGTATCGGTAAAAACAGTAGGGCTAAAAGCCCAGATATAAACAGAAAATATTGCAGAATTTTATTAGATACATCTACAAATTTCATAATATATTGAATTCCCCCCCTTCACAAATCATTGCGAAGACCATTACAATACCAATCGTTGATAATTAAGAATCCCTATAACAAAATTTCTTCAACTATCTCAACTTAACATTCTCAAAAGGATTTCATCTATAAAGGCTTTTTCGATAAAATCAATTGTATCCAGCTTCTCGGTATTGAATTATTTATTCCCACCAGGTTAGTCTTGAAATTATATCATCTAATGCAGGCAGAAAATAATCATAATATGACAAAAACTCATCAGCATTGTTAAAATCAACACTTCTTGCCCTATCGCCATATTCAGAAAGAAATCCTATTTTTTGAGAATATTTGTATGCGGTATTATGTGCAGCCCATTCATCTAACATTGAAGTGGGAGAACGCGACCATTTAGGAGAACTCGGAAACCTTTTGTTATACAAAATAATATAAAGAATAATTTCCGCTTGTTCAAGTTGATTCTCTATTCTATATGAATCTACTACCTGCATATTTGGATCATGACGTCCATTGCTATCTAAATTATTTCTTAGATCACGAACTACAACATCATTTGGAGCTAAATAGTATTTTTTTAAATTCCCGGCAGAAAGATTTACAATATAAACATTTCCTTTTCCGTTTCCATAAGTCCCATATATCGGAAGAATCCGAGGTCTCTTATAGTTGATATGATAACACTGATATGTAATCACCATACCTTCTGTATCAGAACGAATGATTTGCTGCTCTTTCGCAACATTTCCCGACGGGTCGGTATACGAAATCGGATTATACAAGCAATATGCATACATATTGTTGCCGAGGAAGCCCTGTCCGGTGGAAGTGTAGCCGTCGGCGTTGATGAAGCGGCCGACTGCGGGGTCATAATATCTCGTTTGGAGATAGTACAAGCCCGATTCGGTGTCGTAGTAGTAACCGCGATAGCGGAACGGGTTATCAGCACCGAGCGTCGCAGCCATTGAGCCGCTTGTCGAGAGTATATTTCCCCACGGGTCATATTCATACGAAACAACGGTCTGTCCCGCGGTGTTCAATATTGAGATTATGTCTCCTTGAAGATTTCTACGGAAGAAATAATCGTTTCCGTTATAACGAAGACCGATTACCGAACCCGCCTCGTTATAATAATACTGAATAATGTTTCCGTTGCGGTTTTCGCTGACTATCATCGAACCCGCAAGTTGGTATGTCGTGGTCACGCCGTTGACAGTCTTTTTGTTTCTTATTCCGCTTTCGTTGTAGTCATAGCTTGCGGAAGTCTGCCCCTGCGTGAATGTTGCAAGTTGTCTGCCGTTCTTCCAAGTGAAAGACATTCCGTCGCGGTAAGAAAGAGTGTTTCCTATTCCGTCGTAAGTTATTCCGAAGACCTTGCCGCTCGCATCGTCGGTGATACAAGTCACGCGGTCGAGCCAAACATCATCGGTATAAAAGAGCAGATATTTCCCTGTCTCGCTGATGTTTTTGCCGCTGCTGTAACCGTAAGTGTAAGTGCTGCCGTCCGCGTCGGTGTAACCGGTCAGCATATTGAACGAATTATATGTATAAGCCGCAATCTGCGTTCCGTTCTTCGAGACGGTTTTTATGTTTCCGAGGTTGTCATAAGTATAAGTATATGTTTCGTCGACGGTTGAATCGGAGCCGTAATAACCAACGGAAGAAACCATCGAAGTCGAGGCGTTCGCTCCGCCCGCGCCGACAAGGAAAGAATAAACTTCTTTGTCAACCTGCGCGCCCGAGCCGTTTTTCAGAGTGCGGCTTGTTTGTCTGCCGAGAGTGTCAAACATCGGAGCTATCGAGAACACGTCGGACTGACCGTTGTTCAGTTTGAAAAGTGTTATTCTGTTGTCTGCAATATATGATGTCGAATATTTCTGCGTATATGCGCCGTTATACTTGTATATCAGCGAATTGGGGCGGGAAATTTCGTCATAACCGTAAAGAACACGGAAAATGTTGTCTCCTTTTTCGGTTCTTGTTTCAGACGGTCTGCCGACGGTGTCATATACATACGAGATCTTTTCCTGCGTTGCCGTATCGGTCACCGACGAAAGAGCACCGAGACCGTTATACAGATAAAGGAACGCCGTATCTTCATTGTTATTGTAGCATTTTTTTACAACTCTGTCAAGATGGTCGTAAAAATAATTTACGGTTACGCCGTTGCCGTAAGTGCTTGATGTCAGTTTGCCGTTGTTGCATATACGGCAACAATAATTAACACACGACATTTGCATTATACAAGTTTAATGCCGAGGAGAAGCCGTAACTTCTCCTCGGCATTTGTGTTAGACTTAAATAAGTGTTTCGTTTATATTTACTACATTACAAGCATTGTCGTATTCTATCCGTATAAGATATCCGTCTTTCGTATAATGTGTAGAAACTCTCTCGAGATCATTCCTTCCAGTATAAAGAAACAAATATTCTCCATCAGGATCAAATTTTTCAACATCAATCACTGATTGTCCCGCCTTTACTGCGGCAAACTCCGACCTTGTTTTTCGAGTATTATATACTTTTCCCATCAAAACTTTTTCTGAGTTATCTGCAAAAAGGATAGCGATATTCCCGTTTCCGAGATATGAAACACGGTATACACCGTTCACGTTTCTCACAAACTCAATCGGATAAAGTTTATTCAAGTCCTCTAAGGAGCCCTCAAACTTTGAGATTTCCAATAATTCGTTATAGTTATAAATATTCGTTATAATATCTGTAACATTTTCGTTATCAGGAATAGGTTTGATGTTAAATGTGGTTTCAGTTTTTTGCGTAGAAGGAACTGATACTGATTTTTTGCCGCAAGCAGCCGTTGCACAAAACATAATTACACCTAAAAAAATACAAAAAAAACTTTTGATTTTCATGTTACTAATCTCACCTCCCAACTGCATAATATATTATAGGGCTATCATAATACGGAACTCCACCCAGCGTCCACGGAATTGTATCAGGAGTTTCTCCTACATTCCAACAGTTGGACGTCGCTTTTATACCATGTTTTTCTGCCCATGCTCCGTTGCTCATCTGAGCCATAAAATGATAGTCATATCTCCCAATATAGCATCCATAAATTTCAGAATAGGTGAAAAAAGGCTTTGTACCAACTCGCAATGCAATCTTGAACTCGTTTGAATACACTTTTGAATTTGCTCCCGCAATCTGACGAACGGTATACCCTTTCGCTCTCAAATCTGCTTTCACAGACTCTCCGACATCATATACGTCATACTTTCTTTTAGGGGGACGGTTACTTGCAGCCCCCGGCTGCTCATTGACAGGAGATCCTATCGCAAACGAATAGCAATTTGGAGCATTTTTATCAGAACTGCCAGGAACCTCAACATACTCCGCAGCTGCCCCAACATCGGATTGAGGGAGTTTACAACCCGCTCTAACATAAGCCGATATATTGTCAATTACTGCTTCCAAAGATGCTTTTATCGGTCCTACAATCTGATCCCAAAACTGTCCTGTAGGATCTGTTTTATTGACAGGCTCATTTCCACAATATGCGTACATATTGTTTCCGAGAAGTCCCTGCCCGGTGGACGTAAAGCCGTCGGCGTTGATAAATCGACCAACTGCGGCGTCGTAATATCTTGTTTGGAGATAGTACAAGCCCGATTCGGTGTCATAATAATACCCGCGATAGCGGAACGGGTTTGCGACACCAAGCGTCGAAGCCAACGAGCCGGAGGTTGAGAGAATGTTGCCCCACGGGTCATATTCATACGAAACAACGGTCTGTCCCGCGGTGTTCAATATCGCAATTATGTCCCCTTGAAGATTTCTACGGAAGAAATAATCGTTTCCGTTATAACGAAGACCGATTACCGAACCCGCCTCGTTATAATAATACTGAATAATGTTTCCGTTGCGGTTTTCGCTGACTATCATCGAACCCGCAAGTTGGTATGTCGTGGTCACGCCGTTGACAGTCTTTTTGTTTCTTATTCCGCTTTCGTTGTAGTCATAGCTTGCGGAAGTCTGCCCCTGCGTGAATGTTGCAAGTTGTCTGCCGTTCTTCCAAGTGAAAGACATTCCGTCGCGGTAAGAAAGAGTGTTTCCTATTCCGTCGTAAGTTATTCCGAAGACCTTGCCGCTCGCATCGTCGGTGATACAAGTCACGCGGTCGAGCCAAACATCATCGGTATAAAAGAGCAGATATTTCCCTGTCTCGCTGATGTTTTTGCCGCTGCTGTAACCGTAAGTGTAAGTGCTGCCGTCCGCGTCGGTGTAACCGGTCAGCATATTGAACGAATTATATGTATAAGCCGCAATCTGCGTTCCGTTCTTCGAGACGGTTTTTATGTTTCCGAGGTTGTCATAAGTATAAGTATATGTTTCGTCGACGGTTGAATCGGAGCCGTAATAACCAACGGAAGAAACCATCGAAGTCGAGGCGTTCGCTCCGCCCGCGCCGACAAGGAAAGAATAAACTTCTTTGTCAACCTGCGCGCCCGAGCCGTTTTTCAGAGTGCGGCTTGTTTGTCTGCCGAGAGTGTCAAACATCGGAGCTATCGAGAACACGTCGGACTGACCGTTGTTCAGTTTGAAAAGTGTTATTCTGTTGTCTGCAATATATGATGTCGAATATTTCTGCGTATATGCGCCGTTATACTTGTATATCAGCGAATTGGGGCGGGAAATTTCGTCATAACCGTAAAGAACACGGAAAATGTTGTCTCCTTTTTCGGTTCTTGTTTCAGACGGTCTGCCGACGGTGTCATATACATACGAGATCTTTTCCTGCGTTGCCGTATCGGTCACCGACGAAAGAGCACCGAGACCGTTATACAGATAAAGGAACGCCGTATCTTCATTGTTATTGTAGCATTTTTTTACAACTCTGTCAAGATGGTCGTAAAAATAATTTACGGTTACACCGTTGCCGTAAGTGCTCGATGTCAGTTTTCCGTTGTTCGGAGCGAAATGATTCGTTGAAAGCGTTATATTTCCGACAGAAACGGAGATTTTATTCCCGAAAGCGTCGTAAGTGTTGACATATTCTTCGTAATCCGTGTCGGAGAAGTTCGTCGCTTTTGTTTTTATCTTCGAAAGCGAACCGTTCATATATTCATATATGATGTCGGTCGCACCCGAATACATACGGGTCACGCGGTAACGGTCGTCATATTCATAAGAAACGGTGTTTCCGTTCGCATCGGTTGTGCTGTTCAGAACGCCCGTCGTTTCGTTTATGTTACGGGTTGTTACCTTTCCGCGGCTGTCCGTCAAAGAAATTATATACTGTCCGTTTTCCGAATATGTTGCGGAAGAATATATAACATCGTTTGTCGGCGAAGCGATATTATCGGGGTCGGTCGTTCCCGAAATCTTTGTGTTTATTGCGTTGCCGTTTTCGTCGTAAGTGATAAAGGTTTTTATGCCGCTTTCGCTTATCGAACTTTTCAGATTATGATCATCGTAATATTCATACGAATAATTATAACCCGACGCATTGTTTTGCGTTATCAAATCATTGGATTTATTATATTCCAATGTGCTCTTCTGTTCTTTGAGAGCCTGTGTGGAAATGACGTTGCCGTTAGCGTCGTAAGTATACGAATACGCAACGTCGCGGACAAGCGCAATGTTGTCAAAATACGCCGTGTTGAGGTTGTTTGCATATACGGCGGCTATGGTTATAGTATTTATCTTTGTCACTTCAAAATCGTCATCGGTTTTTACGATGATGGGTTTGGAGACAAACTGCCAGCCCGTATATTGGTCGTTGAACGGTATCTCGACGGTATAAGTTCTGTTTGTGCGTGGCGCTCCCGTCGAAGTATTTTTGTCCTCGTACTTGACCGTTGCTTTGAGCATAAAGCGCGTGCCGGTCTTGTTGACAATATTATGATTATCCGAAGACGCAGTATTCTCCTGTTCAGACGTCAGGGTCTGCGCGCTTGTCGCCTTGCCCCAGCCGGAGAGGATAAACGAATCGGAGATGTTGTCGTTGACAACTATCGTCTGTTCGGCATAGGAGTTGGTGATAAAGTCGCCGTTTATGCGAAGGCTGCCGCCGGAATAAGAGACCTTTGAACCGGAGGTTATCCAGCCGCTCAAATCCGAGCCGAAAGAACCGTTTATAACTGCGTTCGGGTAAGTTGCGCAGTCTCCCTTTTCAAGCTGAACCATATCAGCATAGAGCGTTCCGCTTGCGTTTTTGAGGCCGAATATAACAGCGGTATTTCCGCTTGATGCAACTTCAAACGGGAATTCAATGCGCTGCCATTTGCCTGTATTATCGCTTTCAAAGCGGAAAACTTTTTCGGTAACCGTGCCGTTGGGCGCAACCGTTTTTATTGCAAGTCCGCTGTTTTGGTCATTTGCCGCTTTTGTAATGTCCGAGAGTTTGACATAAGCGGAGAACGTGTATTTTCCTTCTTCTGAGAGAGATTTCAGATATTTTGCGCCGGAAGTGTTCGTTTTTGCGGTTCCGACGGTTATTTTCAGGGATTTCGAGCCGAAATAATGCTCATCCGCCGTGAGAGAAAGAGTTGCGTCAAGCGCCGTGGCGGTAACGGAGGTCTCAAAACTCGGATCTGCAAGCAGATTAGGCGAGTACATTCCTATCGAAGCGCTTTCGGTTATCTTGTTGCCTGTGGATACCTTGTTGCTGTTCTGGAACGTCGAGGACGATACCCCGTAGATGTTGTTCTTGTCAAGGTCGGTCGTATAGGCAACGACGCACCTGCCGAGATAGTCAAAGCCGTAAGTCGTCAAAAGGTCGTCCGCCGTGCCGTAAACGTCGTCGCTTCCCGCAGTTCTGAACACGGTTGTTGCATTGTCGTTATATGTTATTCCGAGCGTTATACCTGCAGTTTCTCCGCCGTATTCGGTAACTTTTACGACTTTGCGTGCGTCCGCTCCCTTTCCGTATTCGTATTTAACGGAATAATTTCTTTCGGTATCGGTCGCTTTCGTCAAAAGCCCGTTTTCATATTTGTAAGTCGAAGTCTTTCCCCACGGGTAAGTGACGGTCGTCAGTTCTCCGTTCGAATTGTAAGAATAAGTAATTGCTTTTCCGTCGGGCGCCGTTATCTTCGTGACGCGGTTGTCGGAATCATACTCAAAAGTATACACTCTGCCGGACCCGTCGTTCAAAGAAAGAACCTTCCATGTGTTGTCGTAGTTATATGTTATTGTATTGCCGTTATTGTCCGACTGAGAGGAAATGTACAGGTTTTGATTAAAGGTTTTTGTATAATGCGTCTTAGTGTTCGTCAGAACAAATAGGTTATTGCCGTTAACGGTTTTGTATGCAAGTTCGAGGTCGGAATCCGTTTCGCAATAATATGTTCTCGGAACGGCGGTCGCGCTTTGGTCTTTGCCGAGAATGAAATAGTGCTGCGTTCCGTCTTCATCGGTATAAACATACGTTGCGTCCGTTTCCCAGACAGGCGCGTTGGGGTCATTTTTGACATTGTTCAAATCGACCTGGAAGTTCATTTTCCAGCCTTTTCCGCTTTTCAGTTTCTGTGTGTAAAAGTTTGTGAAATACTTTTCGTTGTCTATAACGGAACTGTTGTAAATATGGCTGATAGAAATGGGCATTCTGCTTCCGGAACCGACAAAATCCGTATGAACGAATGTCAGATCGCCTGAAAAGTCGTTGACATAGCCCGTTCCCGCAGATGCGGCGGACGAGGTGTGATATGACTGATAGTTTTCAATTCCGCGACAGTTCAGATAAGAAACATAAAGTCGCGGTCTGTAAACAGCTCCGTTATCTTCGCCCCAATAGCGGATAAATGCGTCGGAGGAGGAGTTTTCGTTCGAGCCGACAAAGATAAGACCGTAGTTCGATGTCGGATTTTTATACCATTTTTTAGCGGCGCGGGTTATGTTATATGACAGATATGTCTCGTTTGCGATGGTGCGCTTGTTGTAGTCAAGCGCCTCCGAATCCATCGGGCTGTTGTCCCAGGTGGGATATTGCGCGGAACGTTCGGTCGCTTCATAAACAAAAACGCCTTTGGACTCCGTGTTTGTTGGGAATATGCTTCCTCCCTGGCACATAACAAGACTTGCGTTTGTTACAACATCGGAGGGTGAAAGAGCGGGAAGTGCTAAAACTTTTATGTATCCTCTGTTCTTTGTTCCGTCTTTCTTGCCTGCGATGAAAGAATATGTTTCGGTATGAGCGTTCGGTTTGGATGCGGTAAACCAGCTTGTTTCAAAAGCGGTCTTTGATTTTTCGACGCAAAGATACGGGTCAACGGTAACCGGGAATGCGGCATTGTCCACCCAAGTCTTGTCCGCAGTCACTGTCAGCTCGTATTTGCCGTTTCCGTTCTTTTTAACAAGGTCGAAAGAGACCTCCTGCGAGGGGTCTCCGTTCGCGTCGTACATAAACGGCGAGGGAATGACAAGAACGGTCTCTCCGCTGTTATTTTTAAGAGAAACGGAGCCGTCCTCTTCAAGAGAGGCAGTCAGTTTCTTGGTTTTAATCTCAAATTTATATGAATAGGAATCCTGTTTTTCTTTTATAACGATATTTTCTTTTACATCGTTTCCGCGAACAACATATTCGATGTCCGCTCCGTCGAAAACATTTGCATAGCGCACAACGGAAGAAAGATTTTCAAGCGCCATTGCACGCTCGTTTTCATCAAGATCCTCGAATGAAGGCTTTCCTGCGACGACGGGTGAAACATTGTTGACGTTATTCGATGCAAGTCCCCAAGAGACCTCGTATTCATCGAATTTCATTCGGAAGAGTTTTGCGCTTTTTGAGTTTGAGGCAAATTTGAAACGCACTCCCGAAGCCGTGTTTACAAAGCCTTTAATGTCATCGGCGTCAACGGAATCCTGCAACGTCAGGGTGTTGTCTATGTCTTTCCATTCACCGTTAACTTCATAATGAACGGGGACTTCATACCGGGCGGCTATCTTTGTGCCGTTTGAGAGAATAAAGTGTTTGGTATCCTCGGTTCGCAAAGATTCATCTTCGCCGATTATCCGGGCACCGTCTCCGAACGGGTCGGTACCGTCCGAAGAAACGTCGCTTTGCTCCGTTTCGTTCGTAAGCCCGTAATCCGCAGGAAGAGCAAACGTCGGCAGCTGCAAAGCAATGACCGCAAACAGCACGAATGCGATCACTCGCAAAAACTTCTTTGTTAAATTCATTTTTTCATGCTTCCTTTCTGATAGTATTAGCAGTAATGATAAAACTGTACATATGCCGTGAAATTACACCTCCTTTATACGGCAGTCTGAATGCTTGGATTGAGTCTTACAAAAGAGAAAAAAACGGTTATCCGACATTCTGTTCGGCGGCAGCCTTTTTTCGGCTGTCCTGCAAATTATGTACCGCACTTTCCCGATACGCGCGTATGCCGACCGAGAAAATACAGCGCTTCTGCCGACAGAGAGAATACGGCAAAAACAGCGATGCCGAAAACGGTTTTCGGTTGCCTGCGACATTAAATCTTTCAACAGCCTGTCATGACGGAGTGGGTTTGGGGGGCATAAAAGGAGAAAAGGAGAGATTTGTTTTTGAAAGATTTTTTGTCGGAACAGAGCGTCGGAAACCGTTTTTTGCTCTTTTGCTTATTTATACGGCAAAAAACGGCAAAACGTGACAAAAAAACTGTTTATTTTACAAAAAGTTCACAAAATACCGGTTCAGAAAAAATGCCTATAATAATATAATACGGTCGTAAAACCAAAAACGTGACAGAAATCCGTGTGAACTTTTTGTAAAATTTATTTTCTGTCAAAAAAATTCAAAAACCTCTTGAAAACGGCATTTTTCTGTGCTATAATCAATCCCAAAGAAAAAGAAGGAGTGTTCTTTAAATACTGTGTATATTCTTACAAACAATTAACAACGAAGAAGACCAAAAGGCATTTGAGGAACTTTATAAAAAGTATTCAAAAAATTTACTGACTTATGCAATAGGTAAACTTGGCAGAAGCGGCAACTTTCAGGATGCGGAAGATGCCGTCAGTCAAACTTTCTGTCGGATAATTATGGCTTTGCCGCCTCCGAAAGGGGATGAGGTTGACTCAAAAGAAATAAAGAATTATCTCTACGCAACTTTAGCCGGTATTTGTTTGGATAAACTTGAAAAAAAGAATAAAGAAAAATCCGTAATGTTTTTGACAGACGAAATTCAAAAATTCAGGCAAAGCTTGGACGAGTTGGCAGACAGCGTTATAGATAAACTGACATTGGATGAGGTGATTGAAGTGATTGAAAAATTGCCTTACAAGTTGAAAACGCCGTTTATGCTGCACTTTGTTCACGGTTTGACTTGCAGACAAATAGGTCTTCTGATGAACATAAAGGAACAAACGGTACGTCAGAGGATCTGCCGAATTCGAAAAATCATTGCCGAGGCTTTGAAAGGGGTGATTTTTGATGACTGAAAAGGAGTTGATGAAAAAACTTGCACAGGGAATGTTTGACAGAATTCCCGACTTAAACGACATTCCTCCCGCACAGGAAGAGTTTTCGGACGAGCACAAGGCAAAGATGGAAAAACTTTTTGCAAAACCGCAATGGTACATGGTCTTTTATCGCATCCCAAGGCGCGTTTTGATTGCCGTGCTGACGTTCATCATCATTGTCGCCGTTCCCCTTTCAGTCAAAGCTATACGCGAACCTCTTTTCAGTTTTATATCGGGTCTGTTCGGCGGCGAACGTACGGAATATTTCTCCTCGGACAAGGACAAAGAAATCGCGGAGAACAAAAAAATCAATACATATTTCAAATTATATTATGTTCCCGAGGGCTTTGAACTCGTTTCGGAGAAAAAGACCGATACTTTGAATTATTTCGAATATTCAAACGGAAATGAAACGTTCTCCTTTGAGCAAAAGCGGGTTTCTTCGGTAAAACCGTACATACCCGAAAACGCGAGGTACGTTGACCCCGAATTTGCGGACACTCCGTGGGAGATAACGTATTACAAAGTTGGGAACAAAAACGTTTTCCTTTGGATATACGGTTATAACGAGTTCCGTTTGACCGCAGACGAGGCAATTCCGCTCGATACCCTTAAAGAGATAGCCGACAATGCGCTTGACGAGACAAGATATAAAGAGCGCAAACAGCTTGAAAGCGACAATATTGCGGTGGCAAATGACGAAGCAACTCCTCTCAACCCGCCCGAAACACTTCCGCAGGAGTTCAGATTTGAATTGCCCGAGGGGTTAAAGATAAAAGGTTGGGAAGATTATACTTCTTTTGACCAAAAGGCTCAATATAGAATTCTTATAGAAACCGTAAAAAAAGAAGTCATCATACAGATAAATATGTATGATGCATCAATCCCACAAAAATTTTCTATAGATGATACGGCACAGAATATTATTATAAATAATGATATAGTCGTTTCATACTTTGAAAATGCTCATTTTTATATATGGAAAGATGAAAACTTTACTTACAAAATAAATGTTTTTGATTCCGAAATTTCTTCGGAAACCGTGATAGACATGATTAGAAATTTATATAAAAACGGTTAGGAGGAGCAATTTATGAGAAAATATATTTCCGGCATACTTGTTATTGCAATAATGATAGGAATTTTTGCGGCGTCCGCGGCAGGAACTTCCGCAAAAGCGGACGCACAATATGACCTTGACGATCCGGAGCAGCGCCTCGCTTATGAGATGATATTCTTAACAGGTTCACCTTCTATGGAAAGAGCCTCATATTTTATAAACAGAAATGCAACTTTAACACTTGGATCAGGCAAAGCAGAGGGTCGAGTTGAAATAGAATGTTACAAAGATATCGTCACAGACATCCGAATTTTTATGTATATTCAAAGATATGAATCGGGAAAATGGAAGACCGTTTACAGCGACAACCAAATGTTCGCCGATCAATTCACGGCAACCATGAAAAGAACCTGCACCGATTCTTCCGCAATTATAAAAGGATATGATTACAGAGTTTCCTTTTCCGTATACGCGTATAAGGGAATGACATATCAACAGTCAACAGGCACAAGTCCTGTTGTCCGCTAACAGATCTCTCCTGTAAAAGCACACCCCGAGGGCGGTTTTATACCGTCCTCGGGGTGTTTTATTTGAAAAAATCATGTTGTAAATGCGCAAACGGCAAGCGTTGACGGGTTGTCCGAAAAAGCGTTCGGACGGCTCTTATCTTATAAAATATTATAAACTCAACAAAGTCAAACAAAAAGGGGCTGTAAAAAAACTTGCGTTTTTTTACAGCCCCTTGGGGTATTTTTAAACTATTTATTTATGTTTATTCCGCGCCTGCCACTTTCTGTCCTCTTCTTCAAGTCCTATGCGCTTCACTTCTTCCTGTCGCTTCCAAAGCAAACTGAAATGCGCTTCATCTCCGCTTTTTATGCGTTTCAGGTTTTCAAAATGACGGAACAGTATAGCAAGCGTGGTAACGGTGAACACAAGCGTTCCGAGCGCGTTTTTCGTCAAAACGGCATAGACGGCGGTAAACGCCACAGAGGCAGTCATGGGAACAAAGCATATATAATCCGTCACAAGCACAATGACCGCTTCCGCGCCGAGAAAAACAAGGAACAGCCGCCAATCAAAACTTAAAAGAACCCCTGCAAGGCACGCAAGCCCCTTGCCGCCGCGAAAGCCGAGCAGCGCGGGGAAAATGTGTCCGAGAATACACGCGGAACCGCTCAACGCGAACGCGAGAGAGCATTCGGGGAAAAGGTATTCCGCAAGCCGTGTTACGGCAAACGCTTTGAAAATATCGAAAAGCGCGGAAAAAATGCCGACCCATTTGCCCATGGTTATAACGGCGTTCGACGCCCCCGCGTTCTTCGAACCCTTTGTTCTGATGTCAAAGCCCTTTATCCTTGCGATAATATACGACGGATTGACGCTCCCGACAACATATCCGCCCAGCACGCACAGCAGTTCTTCCACGGTCTTCACCTTTCAAATGTCCTGTCACGGACATTTTACCATGTCCATGACGGGATGTCAAGATGTCCATGACAAAATGTCGATATGTCCATGATATATTGTCCGAAAAAAACGCCTTTGGAACGGTATTTTAAAGGTTTTCTCGGTGATATTGAAAGAGTCTGTGTATATTCGGTCTTAAAAATATTCAGAGAAAAAAGACTCAATGCTTTGCTATATTTCCTTTTCAAGTGTCCATGACGAAGCAGTCAGATTACAGAAACGTTTTCGGGAAACAATAAGAGAAAAAACAAACATAAAGGATCTGTATGGAACTTAAACAAATGTGTGTTTTTTGTATCTTTGCATTTCGTATATCTGAATCTCCCCTTTTTATTGACAAGTCTGAAAATATATGATATACTACCAAAAGAAACACAATATATCACATTGTGTTATCTTTTGGCGCAAAAGGTGAATGACGATGAATTCAAAAATCATAGTTGAGAGTATTATAAAAAGCAAAAACGGAATTGCAAAAGTCGCGGACCTTGTAGAGGGCGGCGTTTCAAGGCAGTCTATAAAAAAAATGTATGCCGACGGATATATCAAAAGAATCAGCCGAGGGTACTATACACTTACTTCCGAACCTGTATCAAGTGATGAGCAAGTAATTTCAAGCGTCATTCCAAAATCCGTTGTTTGTATGGAATCTGCGCTTTTTTATTACGGTTACAGCGACTTTATGCCAAGAGTAAAAACAGTTGCCGTACCGCGTTCTGCGTCCAGAAAAACAATCAAAGTCTCGCCTGTTCCGCTGAAAGTTTATTATGTAACGGACGGAATATACGAACTCGGCAAAGTCACGGCTGAGGAAAACGGTATAAGCTTCTCGATTTATGACCGTGAAAGAACCGTTTGCGATATATTCAAACACCGAGAAAAAATAGACAGCGAAACATTTGCAAAGGCTCTTAACGCATACGCAAAAGATGAGAAAAAGAACCTGAACAATCTTTCTGACTACGCAAAAAAATTGCGTGTGCATAAAAAAGTAACCGAACTGATGGAGGTGCTTCTCAATGGCTGATGTTGCAGCGTCCGTTCTTGCACGGCTCAAAAACACGGCAAAAGAAACCGGGAGAAGTTATCAACTTTGTTTGCAGCTCTTTTGTCAAGAGGAATTTTTGAGGAGATTGCAAAAATCACGGTATGCCGAAAATTTTGTTCTAAAAGGCGGATTGTTCATATACTCAATAACCGGGTTTGACAGCAGAGTGACGGTTGACGTTGATTTCCTGTTGCGCAAAATACCGAACACACCGAAGCAGATACGAAAAGTTTTGGAAGAGATAATTGCCGTTCCGAGCGAAAATAATTTTATCACATTCGAACTCAAAGAAGTTTTACCCATAGCAATAACAAAAAAATATGCAGGAATAGGGGCTTCCGTTGTAGCGCGCATAAAAAATACGAGAACGCCGTTCGGAATTGATATAGGTATCGGAGATGTTATCGTTCCAAAGCATGAAAAGAGAGAAATTCCGACACAACTTAACGGTTTTGACTCGCCGATAGTAAATACATACTCCATTGAAACAACCGTAGCCGAAAAAATTGACGCGATTCTCGATTTGATGGAATTTTCAAGCAGAATGAAAGATTACTGCGATATATCTTATCTTGCGGACAGGTTTGATTTTGACGGAAAAATATTAACCGAAGCCCTTTCAAAAACCTTTGAAGCTCGCGGACACAATTTCAACCGCAACAGATTTGAAAAGGTGATGCTTTTTGCAGAGAATCAAGCAATGCAAAAGAAATGGGAGATGTTTAGCAGAAAAATTGACACAAAAACAGATGATTTTGCAACGGTGCTAAAAACGATTGAAGCGTTTCTTAAACAACCGTTTATTGCAGCAACCGAAAATACGAATTTTGAAAAACATTGGTCGGCGCTGAATAAAGAGTGGAAATAACTTTTGCTGCCCAAACTGTCATTTACACACAAACAAGGGAACAGACTTTCGCCTGTTCCCTATCTGTTTATTGCTTTATGAATTATTGAGCGGAAATGAGTTCCGTATCTTCGTTCATAAGGTCTTTTATCGCATCTTTTCTCGACAGATTGATTCTGCCCATGCGGTCGATTTCCATAACCTTTACGGTTATTTCGTCACCGAGAGATACGACGTCTTCAACTTTGTTGACGCGCTTGCTGTCAAGTTTGGAGATGTGGCAAAGTCCGTCTTTGCCGGGAGCAAGTTCAACGAATGCGCCGAAGTCCATTATCTTAACAACCTTGCCGGTGTAAATTGCGCCGACCTGCGGACCTTCAACGATGGTCTTGATTATTGCAAGAGCCATGTCGCCGCTTGCTTTGTCAACATAGCAGATGTGGCAGGAGCCGTCGTCCTCAATGTCGATCTTCGCGCCGGTTTCGGCAACGATTCTCTGAATAACTTTTCCGCCACTGCCGATAACTTCTCTTATCTTATCTGTCGGGATCATGTAGGACATGATCTTCGGAGCAAACGGAGAAAGTTCTTCTCTCGGAGCGGGAATTGCTTTGAGAAGAATATCGTCGATGATATGCTCTCTGCCCGCTTTGGTCTGTTCGAACGCCTTTTCGATGATGTCGTAGGTCAGACCGTCAATCTTAATATCCATCTGAATGGACGTGATACCGTTTTTGGTTCCGGCAACCTTGAAGTCCATATCGCCGTAGAAGTCTTCAAGTCCCTGAATGTCAACCATGGTCAGCCACTTGTCGTCCTTGGTTATAAGACCGCAGCTGATACCCGCAACGGGACGCTTTATGGGAACGCCCGCGTCCATAAGAGCGAGGGTAGAACCGCAAACGGAGCCCTGCGAGGTCGAACCGTTGGAAGAAAGAACTTCGGAAACGAGACGGATAGCATACGGGAACTCTTCTTCGGAGGGAAGAACGGGTTCAAGGCTTCTTTCGGCAAGAGCGCCGTGGCCTATTTCACGTCTGCCCGCGCCGCGGCTGGACTTTGCGTCGCCGACGGAATAACCGGGCATATTGTAATGGTGCATATATCTCTTGGAATCTTCTTCGTCAACGCCGTCGAGCTTCTGTTTTTCGGCGATGGGTCCGAGGGTCGCAATGGTGAGAACCTGCGTCTGACCTCTCGAGAAAAGACCCGAACCGTGAACTCTGGGAAGAACGCCGACTTCGGCATGAAGAGGTCTGATCTCTTCAAGACCTCTGCCGTCAACTCTTCTGTGGTCGTCAAAGAGCCATCTTCTGACAATTTCTTTCTGAATCTTGTAAAGAACTTCGCCGTAGGGGCATTCGGGATATTTTTCGTCGAACTGCTCACGAACTTCTTTTTCAACGACCTCCATGTTGGCGTCTCTTACGTCTTTATCGTCGGTATCAAGCGCTTTTTCAACCTTTTCAAGGCAGAAAGACTTGATGTCCTCATACATATCGTGGTCGAGTTCGGAGGACTGATATTCAAACTTGGGTTTGCCTATCTCTGCGGCGATGTCCTTGATGAAGCGAACGAGTTTTTTCAGTTCCTGATGCGCAAAGATGATACCTTTGAGCATAATGTCGTCGGGAACTTCGTTTGCACCCGCTTCTATCATAACAATCTTTTCTTCGGTCGCGGCGATGGTGACCATCATCTGCGATTTTGCTTTTTGTTCAAGCGTCGGGTTAAGAACGTATTCGCCGTCAACATAGCCGAGGATGACGCCCGCAATGGGTCCGTTCCAGGGAATGTCGGAAATGGCTATCGCAACGGAAGCGCCGTTCATCGCGGTTATCTCGGGCGAGTAATCGTTGTTGACAGCCATCGGGGTCGTGGAAATAACGACGTCGTTTCTCATGTCCTTCGGGAAGAGAGGTCTGATGGGTCTGTCGATAACTCTCGAAGTCAGAATAGCCTTTTCGCTGGGCTTACCCTCTCTTTTGAGGAAGCCGCCGGGGATTTTTCCGACAGAGTAAAGTTTTTCTTCATAGTCAACTGCGAGAGGGAAGAAATCTATTCCGTCTCTCGGTTTTGCGGAAGCGGTCGCGGTTGCGAGAACGCAGGTATCCCCGTATCTTATCATACAGGAACCGTTTGCAAGGCCTGCGAACTTGCCCGTCTCAACAACGAGGGGTCTGCCCGCAAATTCGGTCTTGAACACTTTGTAATTAGCGTAAATGTCCATGTTTTTCTCCTTTGAAATTTATATTTTCGAGGGAGATCCGCCTTGCTTTTTAGCAGTCGTCCCGAAGTGCGAAAAGTTCGCGCGCCCGGATAACTGCTGAAACACGCAAAGCCGAAACCTGACTTTGCAGAACAAGTCGGATATCCCTTAAATAAACAAATTTTAATGCTTCAAATACGAACAAAAACCAAGGAGCATAAGCGATACGCTCCTTGGTTTTTAACTCTTTCTTACTTACGAAGACCGAGTTTCTCGATGATCGCACGGTATCTGGAAATATCTTTCTTTTTCAGATATCCGAGAAGATTTCTTCTCTGTCCGACCATTTTGAGCATACCTCTTCTCGAATGGAAATCCTTCGGATGTTCCTTCAAGTGCTCCGTAAGAGTCACTATTCTGTCGGTCAAAATCGCGATCTGAACTTCCGGAGAACCGGTGTCTTTTTCGTTGATTTTGTTCGCCTCGATAATAGCGGACTTCTTCTCTTTTGTCAGCATATCTTTCACCTCCGTATTTATTCGCCGCAATGCAGGACGCGCGAACGGTGAATATCCGCGCACCGACATTCGGTACCTTGTTATTTTACCACATATATTTGCTTTTGTAAATAGGAAACCTCAAACTAATTTATGAACTATTTCCGACTTTTCAAACAAAAGGGAGCATACTTGCGGTATCCCAGCGGATACAATCAACAACAGTTTTTTACAATCGTTTTCCATTCTAATGAGCAAAATGCCCTTAAAATCACCCTATTTTTAAGGGAATCAATGTGATTTAAGCGAAAATCCCCTTAAAACACATATCAAATTAAGGGATTAGGATAAAAAATAAGAGCATACGCATAGTATACCCTTATTTTCTTCAATCAAGTAAAATCTCCCTGAATCCCCCGTGCCGTCATAAAAAACAGTTAAGAGCAGACGGCGCATATCAACAAAAGCCTTTTCACGGCGCAATGAATATCATGCGGCGCTGTTCAACGGCGTCGCCGTCAATGCCGTTGAGTTCGGCTAATTTTTTCGGCGGGACGCGAAATTTTTTGGCTATCTCCCAAAGGCTGTCGCCCTCCTCCGCCATATATGAAACAAGTTCCCTGCTCTTCTTCTTTTCGCAGGGCGTAAACGTTATGTCCGTAACGGCGGTTTGAGTTGAAACGGTGATGACGGAGCCGACATGAAGCGCCGAAATTCGGAGTTCAATACCCGTTGCCGTCGGCGTTTTTGTTATCGACGTTATCACAAGGCGGCAGTTGCTCTTCATCGAAGTCGGCGCGATTTCAAGCGGAGTAAAAATCGAAAACGGAACGGCTTTTTCCACGGAGCATATCTCCCCGTCCGTGTTCTTATATATAATGTCGCACCCGAAAACGCCCTCGCTTGCCGCACCGCCGCGCTCCGCGTCGTAAGAAACGCTCATAACGCTCGGACGGACAGCCGCGTCCACGAGTTCGGCAAAATCGGAAAGTTCCACATCGTTTTTGAATTCAACCGTGTCGTTGACTTTGTGCACGGATTGAAGATTGACGGGTTTTGTTACGCACTCGGCGTTCTCCGTCAGAGAAAAAGCATCGCGGACGAGTTCGATTTTTTCGTTTTTGAAACATTCGGCGGTTATGTTCACTTCCGCGTCAAGCGAAAGCACGTTTTCCTTTTCGGTGCGACGGGTCGAAACCGTTATATCGGAAAGGTCAAAGCGCGTCAGGCATTCCGAATTTTCGTCAAAGCCGGGCAAATCAAGCAGCTGCGAAACGGGAATTTTTGTCTCGAACGTTCCGACTTTTCCGCTTTCGTCCGCATAAGTCAGGCAAAGCCGCATATCCGCTTTGACTATAAGTTTTTTGTTGACGGGCTTTTGCTCGGTCTCGAAAAATTCAACGTCAAAGCGAAGCATTTTGTCAACTTTTGCGTCGCCAGCGTCGATATCTTCCGTCAGACGCAGCGTGCGGGTCGAGGATGCGACCACATCGGTCACATCAACGGACGTTTTAAGCAGTTCGGCACGGGATTTTGTTTCGTCGTCTGGCAATTCCGTTGCAACGGGCGCATAAACGCTTGCGGAGATGACCACCGCCGCTTTGGCATAGAGTTTTTGCGGGCTGAGCGCACGGGCGGAACGGTATTCAACGCTTGCCGAAACGGTTGCGAAAACATTCTCTTCCGAAGCGCCGACCTGCGCGGAATACGAAAACGGCAATCGGTGGCTCACAGTCTGCAAGCCCTCGGCGGCGTCGGAAATGTAAACTATACGAAACTCAACGTTTCCGTCGGCATAAAGTCTGTCCCCTCTCACGGTCTGCGAACGCAAAAACGGCGTTGCGGTAACGCCGACAACTTTCATCACCGTGGGGCAATAATCGGGCAAAAGGATCTCACCCTCTGCGGCGGCTTCTCCCGAGAGGGCTTGTATCAATTCGTTGCAGGTAAATGTTTTCATACGGGTATCTCCTTATGATATATAGATTTACTTCATTTATCAGCCGCAAAAGAACGTGCTGCGGCTTCTCGTTAATCTATATGATATACCTTTGCGAATAATACAAAAAACTTTTTTGCGTGATATATTTTTTTCGAAATAGGTATTGACAAATTTTACATATCGTGATATAATATTCACAAATAAAATCACAGGGGGTGAGTAATGAACAAAAACATCACATTAAAAGTGAGCCGTGGGCTCTTCAATTCAAAATACTTGCCGCTGCTCGGCTGCGGCACAAGGTATCTGGTATTATACGGCGGAGCGGGAAGCGGAAAATCGGTTTTTGCCGTCCAGCGTTTTCTTCTCCGATTGCTCTCCGAAAAAGGGCGGAATTTGCTCGTCGTCCGCGCGGTCTCCAACACGAACCGCGATTCGACGTTTGCGGCGTTCAAACAGGTCATTTCATCATGGGGTCTGTACGACCTTTTCAGGGTGAACGAAAGCGATATGCGCATACGCGCGGTAAACGGCAGCACCGTTGTTTTCAAAGGGCTTGACGATTCCGAAAAGTTGAAAAGCATCACTTTTGAAAACGGTGTTCTGACCGATATATGGGTCGAGGAAGCGTCCGAGGTCTCGCAGTCGGATTTCAACCAACTCGATATCCGTTTGCGCGGAAACGGTCCGAAAAAGCAAATAGTTATCTCGTTCAACCCGACCGATGTCAACCATTGGCTCAAAAAGCGGTTTATTGACCCTTTCGACGCAAATGTGACCGTTGTTCACGGCACTTATCTGGACAACGCTTTTCTGGACGACGATTACAAAAAACTGCTTGAAAGTTACCGTGACAGCGACCCTTATTATTACGCGGTCTATTGCCTTGGGCAATGGGGCGTTTTCGGAGAAAGCGTTTTTAATGCGGAAAGAGTGAACGCACGCTTGGCGTCCCTCGCTCCGCCCGAGAAAAGAGGATATTTTACATTTATATATAACGGTGCGGTGATTTCCGAGCCTCGGTTCATCGAATCCGAAAACGGGTTCATTGCCGTTTACGAAAAGCCGAAAGCGGGCGAACGGTATATCATCGGAGCGGACACCGCGGGCGACGGTTCGGACAGTTTTGTGGCGCAGGTCATCTCCGTTTCAGAGGGCAAGCAGGTTGCGGTACTGCGCCGCGGCTTTGACGAAGATGTTTTCGCACGTCAGGTCTGGTGTCTCGGAAAAGAGTACAACAACGCCCTTGTGGCGATAGAAACGAACTTTTCCACCTATCCGACAAAGGAACTCGAACGGCTCGGATACACAAACCAGTTTGTCCGCGTTGCGGAAGATGAGTTCACGCACCGTTCCATGCACAGTTTCGGGTTTAAGACGACCGCCGTCACACGTCCCGTCATAATCGCGGGGCTGACGGAAGTTGTCCGCGACGGGCTGGGGCTTATATCGGACAAAACAACGCTCGAAGAAATGCTGACGTTCGTCCGCAACAGAAAAGGACGACCCGAAGCGCAGCAGGGCGCACATGACGACTGCGTTATGGCGCTTGCGATAGCGTATTACGTCCGTGCGCAGACCGTGGTCGAACGGTCTTTTGACCTGACCAAGATGTCGCATTGGACGCAGGATATGCTCGAAGATTACGAAAACGGAAATGAAATTGAAAAAAAAGACATGGAGCGCTTGTGGGGGAGTGGCGCGCCGCAAGGATTCAGGAGGTAAAAGAATTGCGCATCCCTAAACACAGGAACATCGACAGATACGTTATAACAAGAATGATTGAAGACTATCCGAAAAACAAGGAGGAACTCGAAAAAACGGAAGACGATACAAACGAACCCGACGCGTTTTTGGGGCTTTGCAAAAAAAGCCGCCGCGAACGCATAAAATTAGAATGCGCGGCGGTTGACAGGGCGCTTCAATGGACGGACGGACAGGATAACAACATAGCATATCGCCGTCTTTTGAAAATGGTCTTTTGGAAAAAGACGCATAGCTGTCTCGGCGCGCGCGACGTTTTGATGATGTCGCGTTACGAATGCGACCGTTTTCTTGACGGCTTCCGCGCCATAGTTGCGGGAGTTACGGGCAGGCTGGAACCAATCGGAGGATAAAGAAACAGCAGTGGCTGTAAAAATACAGCCACTGCTCTCTTTTGAAAATAAGAGAAGAATCTCACTTTATCCCGTAATACTCTCTTATCATTTTGAATATTTCTTCGTGCGGTATGGTTTCATCAAAAAGATGAACATGATATACATACTTATCGTCAATCCAATACCAGCAAGAGACATTCTTAAAATAACTTATTGTTACTTCGTCATTGATTTTGACTATTGTCTCAATATCGGAAGACGAAAAATTTCCGAGAATTTTATTATCGTGAATGCTGATAAACATTGCATTTTCTTTATTTTCTGTTTCACACTCGACATCGATATACAAATATTCTGCCCAACTTATCGAATAATCCTGCCAATAGGAGACACTCATGCCGTCAGGCAATCTGAATCCGAACTCTTCCGGAAGTGTTTCCGGCGAAAGTTCAACGTCCCAAATACCCGTTGTTCGTTCCGTTTCATCAAGTTCGCCTCTTAAACCCGCCTCAACGATTTTTCTTGTCTCATATCCGATCTCATCAAGAAAATTGGATGCGATCTCCTTGACAACGCCGAGATACATCGTATCGTCCGCAACAAGCCTAAATTCGTAACGGTAATCCAGCCATATAAACAAAATCTTGTTATCGTAGCGATAGTATTTTATGTCCCAAGGCGAGATCTCCATATCATCACTGACAAGCACCGCCCCGTCAGGAACATACGGTGCAGAGACGGAGACCATTTTTTGCTCTATTGAAAACGTTTTTACGCCGTCCGAAAACTCATAAAAATTGTGAGTGTCGGTATGGTCTTCGGAAACAAGCGAATAGCCGACAGGAATAAAATACGGCTGATAATCGCTCTCGATTTTTGCGTTAAGCGCGCGTTGTCTCTCTTCTTCCGAAGCGAATATTTCCGTTCTTTCACCGCCGAACGTCTGCGAGAAAAAGCGAAAGAGCGGTTCGCGTATCGCCTTGACCGAAAGCGGCACGGCAAGCACGGTCAACGCTATGAGAATTGCTATCAAAACACGCTTCGGAATTATGTAAAAGACCGCGAAAACACGCTTTTTCGCAAAAAGTTTTTCCATTCGTTCCTTGTGCCGTTCCGAAAAATCGGGAACGTTGTCCGACGGGCGAATCACGTCGAACGAGTTGCCCGCAACAGCGCGGGCGACATCTCTGTAAAAAGTCTTGTTTTTCATTTGCTTCCGTTTTTCCAAAGATAATGCAGTTAAGACAAGTCCGCATCGGGCGGAATCTCAACAACATTTCCTCTTTATCATTTTATTCCGTAATACTCTTTTATCATTTTGAATATTTCTTCATGGGATACGGACTCATTCCAAAGAGTTATATCATACACATATTTATCATCAACCCAATGCCAGCACGAAATATTCTTGAAATAACTTACGGTTATCTCATCATTGATTTTAACTTTTTCTTCTACGTCGTAGAATACGGAACTTCCGTAAAGTTCAAGGTCACGTATACTAATATTGATTGTGCTTTCTTTATTCTCATTTTCACACTTGACCTTGATATGTAAATATCCGTCCAAACTTATCGAATAATCCTGCCAATAGGAAACCCTTATGCCGTCAGGCAATCTGAATCCGAATTCTTCCGGCAATGTTTCGGGAGGAAGTTCAACGTCCCAAATATCAGTCGGTCGTTCCGTTTCATCAAGTTCGCCTGTTAAACCCGCCTCAACAATCTTTTTTTCCTCATATCCGCGCTCGTCAAGTACATTGTCGGCTATCTTTTTAAGGGTATCAAGCGAAATCGCTTCGTCCGCTGTCAAACGAAACTCATTGTAACCGTATATCCAAACAAAAACGTTTTTGCCGCCGTACCGATAATAGGTTATCTCCCACGGAGTGTCCGCATATTCAAAATCAATATTTTCCGCACCGTCGGGTATATAAGGTTTTTCGACGGATATCCTCTTCTGCTCCATCGTAAACGTTTCTTTTCCGTTTGAATATTCGAGCAGATACTGTGTTTCGGTCTTTTCCTCCGAAACAAGTTCAAACCCATCGGGAATATAGTATACGCCGAAATATTCCTCGATTTTTGCGTTAAGCGCACGTTGTCTCGCTTCTTCCGAAGCGAACAGTTCCGTTCTTTCGCCGCCGAACGTCTGTGAGAAAAAGCGGAAGAGCGGTTCGCGTATCGCCTTGACCGAAAGCGGCACGGCAAGCACGGTCAACGCTATGAGAATTGCTATCAAAACACGCTTCGGAATTATGTAAAAGACCGCGAAAACACGCTTTTTCGCAAAAAGTTTTTCCATTCGTTCCTTGTGCCGTTCCGAAAAATCGGGAACGTTGTCCGACGGGCGAATCACGTCGAACGAGTTGCCCGCAACAGCACGAGCGATGTCTTTATAAAAAGTCCTTTTTCCCATTACTCGATGTTCCTTAAAAAAATCCCCAATCAAACGGTCTTTACCGGTCATTCTTTTTGAGTTCCGCCGCCAAAAATCGCTTTACTCTCGAAGAACGCTTTCTTGCCACCGCCTCGGAAACGCCGAGAAGTTCGGCAATTTGAGCAAATGACAGTCCGTTCATATAATGCAGAACAAACGGGTCGGTTATTTCGACGGGCAGTTCTTTGAGTTTTTCGACGGCGTTTTCATACATAACTTTGCTGAACACTTTTTCGTCCACTCCGTCATCGCCGACGGAAACGAGATCGAGTTCGTCAATACTTCCGACTTCCGTTTGATTTGCCGTTCTGCGGCGGCGCAAAGCGTCAAAGCAAACGCTTCGAACGGTCATGTACAAATAACTTCTAACCTCGTCGCTTTCGGCGTCCTCAGGTGCGGGAAGCACCTTGATCATACGGCAAAAAGCGTCGTGCAGCGCGTCTTCCGCGTCCTCTTTGTTGCTCAGGATACCAAGCGCGTAATGATACATGGTTGAGCAATACAGTTCGTATATTCTGGTAAAACTCGCCTTTTCCTCTTCCGTCGCAAGCGTTTCCAAAAACATTGCAAGCATTTTTAATTTCTCCCCCGGGGTTTTCTTCTCTCTTTAACTTGTATTATATCACACGTCCGCATTTTTTTCAATCTTATTTTCGAATTCTGCAAAAAGCTCCGATAAATATATCACAAAGTTCATTATTTCGCGTGTCACATTTTTGCGTTTCAAACGTTACGGAGAAAAAACTTCCGCATCCGGACGACGAATTGTCAGCCGGAGCAAGTCGGGTACATTCGCGCAGAATTTCCGTACCGTCAAGTCCGACCCACGTTCAGGTAAACTCAGGCTGACAAAACCTTGCAAAAATATCTTTTGTCACTTATTTTCTCTTGACAGCGCGGGCCTTTTGCGGTATTATATTTTTACAGGTATATAAATATATAACAAAAAAGAGGGACGGAAAAATGAAAAGAAGTTTTTTGAATGTTTTTTGCGCCGTCGCCGTACTTGCGGCGGTTATCTTGACCCTTGCGGCGTGCGGAGGGGACAAAACGGAACAGACAACGGCGGCATTTGACGCGGAAAACGCGTTTTCGCGCCTGCTTTCGGAAGTAAAATACGCAGAAACGCTTTCGGACACAAGTTCTTCGGCGGATTTTATGTTTTCCGACCTGCCGCAGAATGCCGAAATAAAGATGTACACCTGTGAAAGCGGAAGCCATCCCGACGAACTGATAATGATGAAAGCCGCAAAGGAAGAGGACATGCAGGCTCTTGAAACAGCGGCAAAAACGCACCTTACCGAACTCACGGCGCAGTTAAGGGATTACAACCCGCAGGAAGTTCCGAGAGTTGAAAACGCCGTTGTTTGTACAAACGGACTTTATGTTTTTGTCTGCGTTACCGATGACGTCGAAACGGCAAAAGCGATTCTGAAATAAGCGGTACGGAAATGAATGAAAAAGAAAAAACTCTTCTGACGCCGGAAGAACAGGAGCGACGCCATCAGGTTGCGGAACAGCAGCGATGCAAGGCGCGCGCCGAACGGGCACGGAAAAAAAGAAGAGCGGAAAAAATAAAACTGATCATAGGCATTGCGTTTGTTACGTTGCTGACCGCGGCGGCTGTTTTTATAATTACCCGATACGTTTTGCCTGACGCGGGCAAAGACGCGCGGCAGCCGAAAACGTCGCCGTCCGAGGAGCAGACGTCTTCTTCCTATACGACGCAAACGCCGACAACGGCACCGGAACCGACACATGACTATCCCGAACTGAAAAGCAAAAACGGCACGTTCAACACATATTCTTCGGGCGCGATAAGAGTTGACAACGCCGCGTTCAGCGTGTGCGGAACATTGAGCGACAGCGTAACCTCAAAATATGCCGCGCTCGTTTCCGAAGTTGCGAACAGCCTTAACGGAAAAACAAAAGTCTACTCGCTGATAATTCCAACATCATACGGCGTGACGCTCCCCGACGATATAAAAACGCAGATAGCCAACTACGCCGACCAGGGCGAAAACATCACAAAAGTCTTTTCGAAGATGTCCGAAAACTTCACTCCCGTTTATTGTTACGACGACCTGATGACCCACCGCGACGAATATCTGTATTTCCGCACCGACCACCATTGGAACGGCAAGGGCGCGTATTACGCCTACGCAGCGTTTTGCAGAACAAAAGACATTGAGCCGTACACGCTCGAAGAACGAGAGAAAAAAGAGTTCGACGGCTTCCTCGGCACGATGTATCAGAACAACGGCAAGGACAAAAACCTGCTTCCCGCAGACACGGTCGAAGCTTTTTTGCCCGTCAGCGCAAACGCGACGATGAAATTTACAAACACGGAAGGCGCAACATACGACTGGCCCATTGTCAAGGACGTTTCCGAATGGTCGAGCGGCGCAAAATACAACACCTTTGCGGGCAGCGACAACCCGATAACGGAGTTCACAAACCCCGACGTCGCGGACGGCTCCGTGCTGATAGTTGTCAAAGAATCTTTCGGCAACGCGCTGCTTCCCTACCTCGTTGATCACTACTCAAAAATCTACGAGATAGACTACCGCTATTGGAAAGGCGACCTTGTCTCCTTTGCCGAAGAGGTCGGCGCGGACGACCTGCTTTTCGCGAACAACATAATGATGACGTCCACAAGCCTGCTCGTCGGAAATTTGAGTAAAATTATAAAGTAAATAAAAAATCGCCCGTGAATCGCTGATTCGGTTCACGGGCGGTTTTTTATCACAATTCACTCATTTACGGTTTTTCGCCGCTCGGCATATTTCCGCGCGCAAGGTCTCCCGCGATAAACGGAAGAAAACAGAACGGAACGGTCTGCGATTTTTTCGGAGCGGGCGGTGCACTCTGTTTTGATACCGTCGCGGCACAGACCGTTATAAGATTGAAAGACAAATATCCGAAGATAAGGCTGATTCTCGTTCTGTCTGCACCGACCAAGCAAAATTTCGGAACGAAGATGACAGCAGAGAATACAAGCGTATCGAGAAGTTTGCGGATAAGACGGTATATGCTTCCGAAAAATATTACAACGGTTGTATGGCAAAAAAAACAGACACCTTGTCGATAACAGTTCCGTCTGCGTGGCACATCTGACGCGGAGCGGCGGAGTGAATACTCGAAAAAACACGGACTTAAAGTTATAAATATAGCAAAAAACCTGTAAAAAAGCACAAAAGAACCCCGAGCCGCAAGCGGCTCGGGGTCTGCTATACATTATATTATATATTTTTGCGATTGAATATGCTCTGCCTATGAAAAAGTCACTTTCGGCGCAATCAGAACCACGGGCTCCATTCGCCGGGGTCGGGGTCTTTTCCGCCGTCGGTAAGTCCCTCATATTTGACGGTTATATTATTGGCGGAGCAGTACGCGTCGGCGTCAGAACCTTTCGGGCAGGTCACGACAAGCGAGGACGGACAGCCGTCAAAGAGGTCAGAGCCGAACGTTTTGACCGCGGCGTGAAGACGCAGAGCCGTAAGAGACGAGCAGTTTGCAAAGGCGTAATCGCCGAGCGACACCGCATTGTCGGGAATAACAAGCGAGACAAGCGCGGTGCAGTCCTCAAAGGCGGACGCGCCGACAACTTTCAGTGTCAACGGAAGCGTTACGGACGTAAGAGACGAGCAGCCGTCAAACACGGACGGCGCGAGCGTTTTTACGCCCTCGGGAACAACGACGGAAGCAAGAGACGCACAATTCAGGAATGCGTGGCTGCCGAGGTTTTTAAGGTTGTTCGGAAGCGTTACGGACGCAAGTTTTGCGTCGTTTGCGAACGCGAATCTGCCTATCGAAGTCACGGTTGAAGCAAGAGCGACTTCCGTCAGTTCGGAACAGTTCGAAAAGGCGTAGTAGCCGACGGATGTTATGCCGTCCGACACAACGACTTTCTTTATCTGAGAGCGGTAATCCGCCCACGGAACGGTTGCCGATGAATAACTGTTCATATCACCTGAGCCGCTGACGGTCAGCGTTCCCGACGTGAACGAATAGGTTGCGTTGTTGCCGCATGAACCGGAATAGTTTGCGGCTGAGGTCACGACAAGGCAGACGCAAACGGAGAGTATAATGCAGACCGCAAGCGCGACGGCAAGCAGTATCTTTGCGCGTTTCTTCATATCCGAATCCTCACTTGATTTTGTTGTCGTTGATTATGTTGGAAAGCACTTCGCGTGCAAATTCGTATTCTTCGCCTTTCGTTTTGCTTATGCTTATCAGGGATTTTTCATTGAAAACACGAACACCCCAATACATCGGAGTTGTCCAATATTTCAGGCTTTCGCTGTTTTTGAAAGCAGAACCCTCGGCATTCCAGACCGTGCCGTCATACAGCAGGGGTTCGTCCGTCAGGTCCGAAATATCGCCGAAATAGCCGACTTCCGTCATCTGCTTCAAACCCGCGTCGTCCACCATTATCAGCATGACAGAGCCTGCGGTGTACATATTGGAGAAGTTTCTGAGGTTGTCCTTTACCATGTCGGCGTCATGATTTTCGCCGATAAAATAATTTTCTATCTCAATTCTGACCTGTCCGTCGCCCGTATAGTCGCGGACATACGGTTCAAGAGCCTTTTTCAGGTTTGTTTTATCCTCGGCGTACGATATCGGGTCGGCGGAAAGATAATATACAACAACGTCGATATCAACGCGGCCGATACATTGAGAAAGACCGACACCGACGGCAAGCAGAACGACAAGAGCCCCCAAAGTATGCCATTTGTAATAGTACCAAAAATTTTCGAGCTTGCTTTTGAAACTCTTCTTCTCTTTTTTTTCGGCGGTGCTACCGTTTGTCATTTGCAAAGCCTTTCCGACGTAAAAAATACGCCTTATAAAGTGATTATATCATATACGGCAAAAAATTTCAACATTTTTTTGCAATCATGCAGATTTTTTGTAATTTTCACAAAGCGCGGACAATGAGATTGTAGAAAATGGACAAATCCTAAATCAGGATTTAGCCGAAGATCGCGGAAATGACACCGAGATGTTCAAGCAGAATCTCGATGCCGATAAGACATAGGATTATGCCGCCCGCAAGTTCGGCTTTGTTTTTGAAGCGTGTGCCGAACAGGTTGCCGACTTTAAGTCCAAGCGCGGAAAGACCGAACGTTATCGCGCCTATGCAGGGTGCGGCGATGTAAACGGGAATGTTCGGGATAACCGTAACGAAAGAAATTCCGACGGCGAGCGCATCAACAGAAGTGGCAAAAGCAAGCACAAGCATTGCCTTGAACGAAAACGACGCTTCTACGCTTTCCTCTTCTTTCGAAAAACTTTCGCGTATCATGTTCGCGCCTATAAGGCAGAGCAGCGCAAACGCGACCCAATGGTCGTATTTCTGAATGTATTCTTCAAGTTTTTTGCCGAGGAGGTAACCGACTGTGGGCATAAGCGCCTGAAAGCCGCCGAACCACGCGCCTATCAGAATATAGTGTTTGGGGCGCAGTTTCTGCACGGAAAGGCCTTTACATATCGAAACGGCGAAAGCGTCCATCGATAGTCCGACGGCTATCATGATAAGATTGACAATATCCATAAAAATCTTCTTTCTCTTATATATGTAAAGAATACGCTTTTCCCCGTTGGGTTTGACGCAGATAAGAGTTTAATACGCTTCTGCCGTCAGCGAATGCCGTAAGCAACGCAGCCGTCTTCGCGCATATCCACGGGCGAAGTCGAACGTTCCGCCCATATCTCGGAAAGATCGTAACTGCCGTTTCTTGCGGACGTCCACGGGTCGGCGACTTTAACATTGCCGCTTTCCGCATCGTAGCCGTAAAGGAAAACGCAATGAGTTCCTTTGTTGCAGAGCAGTCCCTCTCCGACGGCGATACATACAACGCCGTCGTTTTCAAGAGCGGAAAGCAAGTCCTCATATTCGAATATATTCAGCGTAGTCGCTCCGTAATGCTCGGCGGCAAGTCTAATCGCCGAACCGGAAGAACCGCTGAACGTTTTGCAGAACTCCTCGGTGTTGTCGTAAAGCCAAGTTGCAACCTCTATCGGGGTCACATTGATTCCGATGTAAGAAAGAGCCATCGCCACGGATGTGGGCGCGCAGCCGTTGCGTCCCATGGTATAGTTGCCGAAACGGGCGTTGCACCATCTGTCTTCCCATTGCGAATAATATTTGAAAATACCCGCTTTACCGCGAAGCCGCGGCACATCGTCGGTCTTTTTCTTTCCGCAGACGGAACAGGCAAATTCGGCGCGTCCCTCACCTTTTTCGGTCGGTTCGGAAATTATTTGTCCGCGCTCCCATTTATGATGCGCTTTCAGCGTTTTTCTCTTTTCAAAACCGCATTTTTCGCAGTATTCGCGGTTATACCCGTCCGCTTCGCAGGTCGGCGCCTTTTCCTCGGTTTTTATATTATGTCCCGTTGCGGGCAGCACGGTTTCTTCGGTCTTTCCGCAGTTTTCGCATATCTTGCGAATATACCCGTCCGCTTCGCAAGTCGGGGCTTTTTCTTCGGTTTTTATATTGTGTCCCGTTGCAGGCAGCACGGTTTCTTCGGTCTTTCCGCAGTTTTCGCATATCTTGCGGATATACCCGTCCGTCTCGCAGGTCGGTTCGAGTTTTTCCGTGCGGTATGAGTGCGGAATGACGGCAAGAACCCGAACGTGCGCTTTCTCGCACACAATGCATTTTCTTGTCAATGTTCCCGTTTCGGTGCAAGTGGCGGGAATGCGGGTATCTTCAAATATGTGGCAATGGTCGTCCTCGCCGCCGAACGCAACCGAATAGAACACGGTCATCGCGTCCGCTATATCGACATCGTCGTTGCCGTCAATATCTGCGACATCAAGCGCGGCTGCCGTCAGTCTTTCTTTTTGTGCGACGTGATAAAAAACAAGCATTGCGTCCGCTATATCGACCTTTCCGTCGCCGTTGACATCGCCTTTTGCAAGTTGCGGCAACGGCGGCTCGGGCTCTGTCGGCGGAGGTTCGGTTTCCGTCGTAGTCGGGGTAAAAGGCTCCGTCGTTGTCGGATTCGACGGTGTTGTCGGCGGCTCGGGCTGCGTCGTCGTAAAAAACGGGTCGGGCGGCAATGTCGGGTCAACAAAAGAGCCTTTCAGAGCCGAACCGTCGGCATTTTCTCCCGCAAAAAGAACGAGCGAAAACGCAAACACGACCAAAAGCACCGTCGGCAATATGCAAAACAGACTTTTCATTCCTTTTTTCATTCGTTTTTTCCTTTTTTCTTATGGTTTTTGCAGAATTTCCGCAACAGTGCGGGCAACTCTGCCCTTTTGAGCCAAAACGGTTCTTTGCGTTATGTCGGCTGATTATACAAACCTGACAAAACGCCTTTTATTTATTCTGCGCAAAACCCGCCGAGGCGGCTGTCTGCCGCCCGACGGGGGTCTCCGGCGGGGTAAAACCCGTCGGATTCAGATATTTAATTCTTTGGTTCTTACCTGTTCTTCTACCTTTTCGATAAAGGCGGAAAGCGGCATCGAGCCGAGGTCGCCCTCTTTGCGGCTTCTCAGGCTTACGGTGTTTTCTTCCTGCTCTTTTTCGCCGACGACTATCATATACGGAATCTTTTCAAGCTGCGCTTCGCGTATCTTGTAGCCTATCTTTTCGGCGCGGTCGTCGAGTTCGGAGCGTATGCCGCGGTCGATGAGCGTTCTGTTTATTCTCGCGGCGTAATCCGCGTATTTCTCGGAAATCGGAAGCACTTTTACCTGAACGGGGGCAAGCCATGTCGGGAACGCGCCCGCATATTTTTCTATAAGCAGAGCCAAAGTTCTTTCATAGCAGCCGAGCGACGTTCTGTGAATAATGTACGGGTTTTTCTTCGTGCCGTCGCGGTCAACGTATTCCATGCCGAAGTTCTTCGAAAGCATCTGGTCTATCTGAATGGTTATCAGCGTGTCCTCTTTGCCGTGAACGTTCTTTATCTGAATATCGAGTTTCGGACCGTAGAAAGCCGCTTCGCCGACACCCACTTTGTAGGGGATTTCAAGGTGGTCGAGAATCTTTTTCATTATTCCCTGCGCCTCGTCCCATTGTTCGGGTGTGCCGATATACTTCTTTCTGTCTGCGGGGTCCCATTGCGAGAAGCGGTAACTTACGTCCTCGTAAAGTCCGAGCGTTTTGAGCATATATATCGCAAGTTCGAGACAGTGACGGAACTCCCCTTCAAGTTGGTCGGGAGTACACATCAGGTGTCCCTCGGAAATGGTGAACTGACGCACGCGGATAAGTCCGTGCATTTCGCCGCTGTCCTCGTTGCGGAAAAGCGTCGAGGTCTCATTGTAGCGAAGCGGCAGGTCGCGGTAAGAGCGCGCCTTGTTCAAATATGCCTGATATTGGAACGGGCAGGTCATCGGGCGCAGAGCGTATACCTCTTCCGTGTCGGATTTTGCGGGGTCGCCCATAACGAACATTCCGTCCAGATAGTGATCCCAATGCCCCGAAATCTTGTAAAGGTCGGATTTTGCCATAAGCGGGGTCTTGGTAAGCAGCCAGCCGCGGCGCTGTTCCTCATCCTCGACAAAGCGTTGAAGAAGTTGGATTATTCTTGCGCCGTTCGGAAGCATAACGGGCAGTCCCTGTCCGATAACGTCAACGGTGGTGAATATGCCGAGTTCTCTGCCGAGTTTGTTGTGGTCGCGTTTTTTTGCCTCTTCAAGGCGTGCGAGATGTTCTTCAAGTTCGGACGCTTTCGGGAAAGAAACGCCGTAAATGCGTTGAAGCATCTTATTCTTTGCGTCGCCGCGCCAATATGCGCCTGTGCAGTTGGTCAGTTTTATCGCCTTTATCTTTTTCAGGTCGTAAAGGTGCGGTCCTGCGCAGAGATCGACAAAATCGCCCTGTCTGTAAAAACTTATCTCTTCGCCCTGCGGCAATTCGTTTATAAGTTCCTGCTTATAAGGCTCGTCCGCTTCGAGTTTCAACGCTTCGTCCTTGGGGAGAGTGAAGCGTTCGAGGGTATAGCCCTCTTTGATTATCTTTTTCATCTCCGCCTCGATGTCCGAAAGAATTTCGGGCGTGAACGAAGTCTGTGAATCGAAATCGTAATAAAAACCGTTGTCAACGGCGGGACCTATCGTCAGTTTTGCCGACGGGTAAAGTCTTTTTACCGCCTGTGCGAGAACGTGGGACGTGGTGTGCCAAAACGTTTTTTTGCCCTCTTCGTCCGCAAAGGTGTAAAGTGTCAGCGTGTCGCCGTCCGAAAGTTTTGCCGTCAGATCGCATACTTTGCCGTTAATGCCGCAGCAAAGCGCGCTGCGGGCAAGTCCCGCGGAGATCTGCATGGCGCAGTCGTAAGCGGTAGCGCCGTCCGCAACTTCGAGCGCGGAGCCGTCTTTGAGGATTATTTTCATATTTCTTACCTCTTTTATATATGAATGTTTTTTTTTAACGTTAAACAGGGTCGGCACACAATGCGCCGTCTTTTCGGTCAACGGCAAACGGGTAAAAGTTTGAATGGAACTTTTCCTTTTCCGTCAATATTCGAACGATACTTCCTTGCCCTCGGAAAGTACCTGAGCATCTTTGAGAATACGGTCGAGCAGCGCCGAAGAAACATAAAAGTGTCCCGTGCCGTTGACGCGGCAGAAGTAGTAAAGACCGTCGTTGCCGAGCGGAACAAATTCGACTTTGGAATCGTTGCCGTTTTTGCCGTAACAGGTCACGGTAACAGCCGCTTTGCCGCCGGGGTCGGAAGCAAGCCCGAGATTGGAAACCGAAATAATTTCCCTGTACAGGTTCTGCATATATTTGGCTGTCAGTTCTTTGCCGTTATAGTAGCCGTGATACGTCACGCTTCCGTCGTCGCCTATTTCGGTAGAAACATCAAACTTGAACGTCCTGCCGCCGCCCTTTACTTCAAAAGCGGAGAGGTCGTTCAGATAGCGGATAAAAACAAGGCTTTGGCAGAATTTGTCCGGCGTATAATCGACGAACCCGAAATATTCGTCCGAAACGGAGTAAATAACGTTCGTATCGTCATACATCAGATAAAGTTTTCCGTTTTCCTTGCCGCCGATAAGATATGTTGAATAAAGCGTTATTTTTTTGCTCTCCGTTGCGGTCGAATCATAATACGGGTTAGTCACGCCGTCAACGGTCTTTTGCGAAACGTCTACTTCAAAGCCGATACGCACAACGGGTGACGAAGACGTAAATCCGTATTTTTTCAGATCTTCCGCCGTCGGGGCAACGTTCACAACACCGTCCGCCGAAAGCGAAGCCACGCTCCGAGCCGCGCCGCGCACATTTGACGTGTTCGCTCCGAACAGGAACGGAGATGTCATGACCATGGAATCCGCATAAAGATTCGCGCTGTTTTCCTTGTCCGTCGCCTGACGGAACTCGTAATTTTTGCTCTTGTCGTTGTAATCTATCGAAAGGCTGATAAAATCCGCTTCTTCATAGGGTTTGGAAACGGTTAGGTCGAAAAATCCGCTTTGCGGCTTCATCACACGTTCCGCAAAATACGTATTCACGCACCACACGGTGGTTTCGCCGTCGATAAGAAAATAATATGCGCCGCCGTCGGGCGTTTTGTCGCCTATCAGGAACACATCGGTAAAGCCGCGTGTGGAATTGACGGAAAGCGTCACGGAGGGATTGTCAAGCCCGTAAACGGAAAGGTCTTTGACGTCCGCTTCTATCAGATTTTCGGAATATATTATCTGAACGCTTGTGAAAAGGTTGGAAACGGTCTCTGAAAGCAGCGGCACGCTCTCCGCGCCTTTCATCGTCACTTTGCCATCCGAGGAACGGACGAGTTCATATTCACCCGTCGAGTTTTTTATTGTCACGGACGCTATCTGACGCGCGTTTATGGTGTAAATCTCATCAAGTTCACGCGCATAGGTGGGCGTCACGTCGCCGTTTTGCGTTACGTCCGTATCGCCCTTTTTCGGAAGAAGCTGCACAAGCAGAACCGCCACGACAAGAACGATAACACCGATACCGCACGCGCCTATGCAGATAAGTCTTTTTTTTGTGTTCATCACAGGTATTTCCTCTTGCGCCAAGTCACAACGCATACGACCGCACAGCAGGCGGGAACGAGTGCGATGCAGATTATCGCCACGATATAAGTCGTTCTGTCGCTGTCAAACTCGAGCGCGCCCGTCGCAAGGCTCGAAGAGAGAATGCGAACCACGCTGTCGTCGTGTGAAAGATATGAGAATATGCCGAGCGTATATTCGCCCGATGCGGGAGTGTAACCCGCCGCGTTTGAGATGTAATAGGTGTTAAGCAGCGAGGTCGTGCCGAAGCAGACAACGGAGGACATTGTTATTTTTTCTTCCGTTTCAAGCGTTTCGGAGCGGCGGACATAGCCCATAGCACCTATCGTGTGCGGTCCCGATGTATCGCCGTCCCGCTTTGTTATCGAAGCAAAATTATCCGAGCCGACTTCGAGTTTGCCCTGCGTGTAATCCCTGCCGAACGAATCTTTGCCGAACGTGGAAAGCAGCGGCGTGGTCGAAATCGTGCTTTTGTTTTCAAACTCAATGTTGAGTGCGCGGGTCTTGCCGAGCGTCGTTTTCAGATACGTTCCGTCGTCCGCAAGCGTTCCCGCAATGCCCCTTGCCGCCACGCTCGTGCCGTAATCGAGTTTCAGGAACGGCTCGTAAACGTCAGCAACGGTGCTTGAATTTGCGGGGTCGAAAACGGTCTGCGTCGTAAATGTTATGCCCCATTCCTCGGAAAGGAATTTTTCGAGAAGCGGGTTTTCGGGAGCGGAATTGTCCATAAACACCGCAAGGTTTCTGTCGTATGCGCCGTTGTGATAAAGATAATCGCGCAGCGCCGATATATCCGAGGTGGAATATGTCGTTTTCGGGTTTGCGATAACAAGTATTTCAACGTCTTCCGCAAGTGTCGCGGACGAAAGATCGACCGAAAGTTTGACTTCGTAGCCGTTCAGTTTGAGAAGTTCCTCAAAGTACGGAAAATCTTCTTCGCCGTGTCCCTTGACTATGCCGATCTTTTTGACGTCGGTCATCGTTGTGTTTCTCATCGCCGCGTCAAGTTGGCGTTCGAAAGAAATATACTGAACGCCGCTGAAAACATCGTCGTAAATGAACGAATATTTCTGCGTCTGCGGGCAGTAAACGGTTATGTAAACGCCGTCCCCGACGGTGATGTTTCTTTCTTTGAAAAAGCCGGGATTATAGCGCGTGTCCACATAGGACACGGATATTTTATCGGACGTTTTCGCAAAACTGTCAAGCAATTCGGCGGTGTAACGCTTGCCCGAATAAACTATCCGCGTTTTGGTTTCGCCCGTTTCGGAATCCGTTGACTGCGCCGTGTCGTAAGTCGCGCCGCGGAAATCGTCCTCGTTGCCGTTGACGATGACTTCGACCGAATACGGAAGCCGCCCCACAATATCGACGGAAACGGAATCTATGCCCGTTATGCGGCTGCCCGAGAAGTCCGCCGAGAGGTCAAACCTCTTGTCAAGACTTGTGAAAAGGATATTTATGAGTATCGCCGCAACGATGCAGACAATAGTGGCAACCGTGGCAACGGAAGCGTATCTTATCTTCTTTTTCATCTTCCGCCCTCCTATTCCCAACGGCGTTTTTCAAGCATTCTGACGGACAGAAACAGAAAAACGGCTGTTATGGAAACGTAAAAAACGACGGGCGCAAGGCTCAAAATGCTGAGCGCAAAATCGCCGTAGCGCGAATAAAGGCTGATGCTTTCAAGCGCGGTGCCGAGCCACGAGGGCAGATATTTTGAGACCGCGCCGATTATGTACATAAACAGCAGTGTGCCGAAAACTGCGGCGACAGTGCTTATCTGATGTTCGGTAAAAGTGGAGATGAACACCGCAACGCTTATCATCGCCGCGCCGAGCAAAAGCACGCCTATATACTGCACAACGAACGTCGAAACGTCAAAATCGCCGAACATTCCGAGAATGAGCGCATAAAGGATATTAACGAGCGAACCGAAAAAGAACAGGCAGAACGCGCTGACGAACTTTGACAGCACAACGGTATAAAGGCTGACGGGAGACGTCGTCCAGAGTTTGTCCGTGCCGTTTTTCTTTTCCTCGCTGAAAAACTTAAAACTCAAAAGCGATACGAACACAAGATTTGCGATGTAAAGATAAAGCGAAAAGAACGTATACATCGACGTTGTGTTATTGTTTATGACCGAAAAGACGAAGCAGACGCCCGCTATAAGAGTGTAAACGCAGAGCGTGAACCAGCCGGTCGGATTTTTGAAATAAACGGTAAATTCTTTTCTGACAAGCGCGCCCATTTACTTCTCCTCTCCCTCGTCCGTTATCTCGACGAGTTCCTCGGTCTGACGAATAAGGTTTCCGTCCTTATCAACCACTTTTCTGATTATCTTTTTGTATTTCTTCTTTTTTACAGGTTCGGAATTCGGTCTGTTTTCCTTTTCGGAATTATCGGAAAGCAGAGCCTTTGCCGCGTCACGGCTGTCCGCAAGGCGTTTAGCTTCCGCTTTTGCGTCGCCGCTGACAAGGCTGATGAACACATCTTCCAAAGAAACGCCGAGCGGCGTTACCATAAGAATATACCAATTTTTCTTTGCGCAGAGTTCAAACAGCGCACGCCTGATGTCCGCGCCTTTTTCTGTCTGTGCCATTATATCGGCCGTTCCCTTTTCGAAAACGCCCATGAACTCAACGTTTACAACACCGTCAAGCGTTCTTATCGCCGCGGCGGCTTCGTCCGCAGGTGCGGCAAGACGTATCGCGTAACGGTCGCTTGAAGCGGAGATGTTGAGCAGTTCGTCCGTCGGGCTGTCCTTGACAAGATAACCGTCGTTGATGACCAGCACCCTGCCGCATACCGCCTGAATCTCGGAAAGGATATGCGAACTCAAAATTACCGTATGACTTTCGCCGAGCGCGCGGATAAGATTTCGTATCTCCTTTATCTCACGCGGGTCAAGTCCCACCGTCGGCTCATCAAAAATGAGTATTTCGGGGTTGCCGATAAGCGCCTGAGCAAGCCCGACGCGCTGACGGTAGCCTTTTGAAAGGTTTTTGATAAGGCGTTTTTCGGTGTCCTCAAGTTTTGTCGCGGCAAGCACCTGTGCAAGATGCATGTCCCTGTCGAATTTGCATTTTTTCAAATCAAAAACAAAATTCAGATATTCGCCCACCGTCATATCGGGATAAAGCGGCGGAAATTCGGGCAGATAGCCTATATTCTTCTTCGCTTCGTCCGGTTCTTCGAGAATGTCGTGCCCGTCAACGGACACCGAACCCGAAGTGAACGACGTATAGCCGGTTATCATATTCATCGTCGTCGTTTTTCCCGCGCCGTTCGGACCGAGAAAGCCGACTATCTCGCCTTTTTCAATCGTAAACGACACGTTGTTGACAACGGTTTTTGAGCCGTAACGCTTTGTTAGATTTTTTACCTGAATCATTGTTTTCTCCGTTCACTTAAAAAGAAAAGGGCGCGGCGGGCTTTTCCGTCGCGCCCATAGAGAATTCTCAAAACACGAGTGATTATTCTTCGTCCTTTTCAACGGCGGTGACCGCTATCGAAAGTTCTTTGAGCTGTGCATCGTCAACCGTTCCGGGGCTCTTTGTCATTATCTCGGAAGCGTTCTGAACTTTCGGGAATGCGATAACGTCGCGAATGCTGTCCCTGCCGGCAAGTATCATCGTCAGACGGTCAAGACCGTAAGCCATACCGCCGTGCGGGGGTACGCCGTATTTGAATGCGTCGATAAGGAAGCCGAACTGCGCATACGCTTTTTCGTCCGTAAATCCGAGCACTTCAAACATCTTGGTCTGCAACTCGGAGTTGTAAATTCTTATCGAGCCGCCGCCCGCTTCCATGCCGTTGATTACTATATCGTAAGCCTTTGCGCGAACCTTGCCCGGGTCGGTGTCGATAAGGTCAAGGTCCTCGAACATCGGCGACGTGAACGGGTGGTGCTTGGCAACGTATCTGCCCTCTTCCTCGCTGTATTCAAGCAGCGGGAACTCCGTTACCCAAAGAAGTTTGTACATATCCTCTGGGTGTGCGGGGTCGTGCGGGATCTTGTCAAGACGTTTCGCAACTTCGCAGCGCAGCGCGCCGAGAGCGTCATACGTTACCTGATCTTTATCCGCAACGATGAACGCGCAGTCGCCGTCTTTCAGACCGAGCGCCGCAATAAGCGCGTCCTTTTCCTCGTCCGAAAGGAATTTGAGGAACGATGACGAAACGGTCTCGCCCATCTTTATCCATGCAAGACCCTTTGCCCTGTAAGTCTTTACAAACTCGGTCAGGGAGTCAATGTCTCTTCTGCCGAATTTATCCGCGCTGTCTTCAACAACAACGGCTCTTACCGCGCCGCCGTTTGCCACGGTGTCCGCAAACACCTTAAAGCCGAAGTTTTTAACGGTGTCGGAAATATTTCTGAGTTCATATCCGAAGCGCAGGTCGGGTTTATCCGAACCGAAGCGCTCCATAGCCTCCGCATAAGTCATTCTCGGAAGAGGAAGTTTTATGTCAACGCCGAGAATCTCTTTGAACGCTTTCTGAATAAAGCCCTCGTTCGCCTCGATAACGTCGTCAACGTCAACAAAGGACATTTCAAGGTCTATCTGCGTAAATTCGGGCTGTCTGTCCGCACGCAGGTCCTCGTCGCGGAAGCACTTCGCTATCTGCATATATCTGTCAAAGCCCGCAACCATGAGAAGCTGTTTGTAAAGCTGCGGCGACTGCGGAAGCGCATAGAAATGTCCCGGATGGATACGGCTCGGAACAAGATAGTCGCGCGCGCCCTCGGGCGTGGAACGGATAAGGTTCGGGGTCTCTATCTCGATAAAGTCGTGATCTGCGTAATACTCTCTGGCAATGCGGCAGAGTTTTGCGCGGAGCATAATGGGGCTCTGCATATCGGGTCTGCGCAGGTCGAGGTATCTGTATTTAAGTCTGAGTTCCTCTTTGACATTGGAATTTTCAACTATCTCAAACGGCGGAGTTTCGGACTTCGAAAGAATTTGAAGTTCGGTCGCAACCACTTCTATCTCACCGGTGGGAAGATCCTTGCGAACGGCGTTTTCGCCTCTGCCGCGGACGACACCCGTAACGGAAATGCAGTCCTCGGAGCGGAGCGTATACGCTTTGTCAAACAATTCCTTGTTCGAGGTTTCCTCAAAATTTATCTGAATGATACCCGTGCGGTCGCGAAGATCGACGAAGATAAGTCCGCCGAGCGCGCGTCTGCGCTGTACCCAGCCGTGGACGGTGATTGTTTTTCCGATACTGTCGGAACGGAACGTTCCGCAATATCCGGTTCGTCTGTGTTCGATCTTTTCAAATTCCATATTGTCAGCCTCTTTTAATTTATATTCTGATTATAACGGTTGTTTTTACAAATTCTCCGTCGGAAGCGTGTCCGAACAGAGGTAATATTGCGGCGAAGAACGCCGTTTTTTATTTCAGTTCTTCGGCAAGCGCGTCAAGTTCTGTCTCACGTTTTTCGCCGTCCGACATTCTTTTCAACACGGCTTTTCCTCTTTCGACCTCGTTATCGCCGAGAACGAGCGTGTATTCCGCGCCTATTTTGTCGGCATATTTCATCTGCGCTTTCAGGGAGCGCGACGAAACGTCCGTTTCCGCGGCTATGCCCTTTGTGCGGAGAGCGTATGCCAAAGCGGCAGCTTTTTTCGCGCCCTTCTCACCGATATTCGCGATATATACGCGGCAGGTGTCCTCTTTGCCGAAGTCACAGCCCTGTTTTTCCATAACGAGCAAAAGTCTTTCAAGTCCCGTCGCAAAACCGAGCCCGCAGACCTGTTTGGAAGGGTCGAGGTCGGTTATCAGACCGTCATAGCGTCCGCCGCCGAGCACGGTTAAGCCCGTTTCGCCGTCCACGAACTCGAAAACCGTCTTGGTGTAATAATCAAGTCCGCGCACGATGGAGGTATCGACTTCATAATCTATGCCGAAATTTTCAAGACCCGCTTTGAGTTTGGCGAAGTGGTCGGCGCAGTCCTCGCACAGGAAATCCGTCACTCTCGGCGCGTCTTTTGCTATCTTTGCGCAGTCGGGTTTTTTGCAGTCCAATATACGCATCGGGTTTCTGTCCAGACGGTCGCGGCAAGTGTCGCAAAGCGCGTCTTTCGCATTCTCGAAATACGATTTCAGCGCGGCATGATATTTTTTGCGGCATTCGGGGCAGCCTATCGAATTTATTTTAAGCGAAACGCCCCTGATGCCGAGTCTTTTTATAAGAGTATCGGCAAGCGCGATAACTTCCGCGTCGGACGCGGGAGACTGCGTGCCGTAAAGTTCGACGCCGAACTGGTGGAACTCCCTGTATCTGCCCGCCTGCGGCTTCTCGTAACGGAAGCACGAAATTATGTAATAAAGTTTGAGCGGCATCAGTCCCGCAAAAAGTCCGTTTTGCAGGCAAAGGCGCGCCACGCTCGCCGTGCCCTCGGGACGCAGGGTTATCGAATCCTCGCCTTTGGTAACAAACGTGTACATCTCTTTCTGAACAACGTCCGTCGTGTCTCCCACGCCGCGGACAAAAAGTTCGGTCTTTTCAAAAGTCGGGAACCGAACCTCCCGAAAGCCGAAATCTGCGGCAACCTGCTGCGCCGTTCTTTCGACGAATCTCCATTTGTACGAATCCTGCGGAAGAACGTCCTTCGTTCCGCGAACCGCTTCTATCGAAGAAGCCATATATTCTTTTCCTCTTTCGTGTTATCTTTAATATTCTTCCGCCGAGCCGTGCGGGTCACGCCAGTTGAGCGCGTCCGTATTCAGGGCACGTACAAGCACCTCTCCCGTCGCGATGTTTGTCGCGAGCGGAATGTTGTGCATATCGCAAAGACGGAGCAGATTAAGTTCATCTCTCTGGTTTTCTTTTTGCATCAACGGGTCGCGGAAGAACAGGACCATATCTATTTCGTCATAAGCTATCTTGTTTGCCAACTGCTGCATTCCGCCGCGTTCACCGCTCATCAGGCGTCCTATTTCAAGTCCCGTCTCGTCGGCAACGAGTTTGCCCGTTGTCGCGGTCGCGCAAAGTCTGTGTTTTGCGAGAATGCCGCAATAAGCAATGCAGAATTGCACCATAAGTTCTTTTTTCTTGTCGTCCGCCAGAATAGCGATATTCATATATGTTCCTCCGTTCGTTATATTGTTCCGACCGCAGCGGAGCAGAAGTCCGTCACGGCGTTTCATTCTATAATTTTATCAGTTCCGCGCTGCCGCCGCAAAGTCTTGTTGCGATGTTCGAAAACGCCTGTCTGACTTTCGGCGCGCCGCTTGTATAAGCGAATTTGCCGACATATGTATATGCGGGAATGAGTTTATCCTCGGGTACAACGCCTATCAAGCGTACCGACACGCTGTCTATTATCTCGTCGATATTCGGCGCAAGACGTTTCTTTATCATCGAAGCGTCAACTTTGTTGATAACGAGCCGCGCGTCGCGCAAGCCTTTCTTTTTCATCGTCTCCGCCGTTCTTTCAGCGTCTCGCAGAGACGTTAAATCGGCGGTCGAAACGACCACGGCTTTGTGCCGACGGCAAACAAGGTCGCTTTCGCAAACGCTTGTCCCCGCAGGACAATCCACAAAAACAAAATCGTAATGCTCCGCCTGCTCGTCCGCAAGTTTTGAGATGAACCCAAACATCTTGTCCGCAGGAACGCGAAGCCGCGCGGGAGCGGCAAGAAAATGAAGCGTGCCTATTTCAGGATGACTGATAACGGCTTTTTCAAAGTAGCAAGCGCCCGAAAAGACGTCGCCGACGTCCAGCACCGCCTGATTTTGAAGTCCCAAAAGAATATCGGCATTTCGAAGCCATATATCGCCGTCAATAACAAGCACGTGCTTGCCCCTCAGAGCAAGCGCAACGGCAAGATTGACGCAGACCGTTGTTTTTCCCGCTCCGCCTTTGCCGGAGACGAACAAACAGACTTTTCCCATCAAAAACCGATTCCTTTCAATATCTACTGAAATATTATATAATATAAATAAGCATTTGGCAATATACGTGCGGTAAAATTTATAAAAACTTGCTTTTTCTCGGCTGTTTTTGCAAATTGTCAATCAAAACCGCGATGTACGGAATATGTGTGCCTTCGCACACAGGGTACTCTCCGAAACGGGCATAGCCTTTTCTTTTCCGCTGCGCGGAGTTTGCGTCGTTTTTCGCAGGCGAAAAGCCGAGCAAACCTTTTTATACCTAACGGATTCACCTTACCCCGTCAAACTTGTCTCTGTCCGAGAACCAATACTGCAATACCTGCGTGATGTATTTTGCGTTGAGCGGCGTTGTGCCCGTGCCCGCGTTTTCGACAACGAGCACGAACGCGACCTGCGGGTTTTCGGCAGGGGCGAAGCCGACAAGAAGCGACGTTGCTTTTTTGCCGTCAACTTCTGCCGTACCGGTTTTTACGGCGATGGAAGAAAGCGTATAATTCGCAAAGCCGGAGCCTGCTGAACCGCCCGTTTTGGAAACTTCCACCATGCCTTCAACCACGGCTTGAAGCGTTTCCTGTTTCAGTCCGAGGCTTTCGTAAGAGGTGGACGAGGAATAAACCGTTTCATTCTTTTCCGCGTCGCGAATGGATTTTATGATATGCGGCGAATAGAATTTGCCGCCGTTGCCTATCGTTGCAACGTAGTTAACAAGCTGCACGGGCGTTACCGCATTGTCCGACTGACCTATCGCGGCAAGGAGCGTTTCGCCGTCTTCCCATGTCTTGCCTATGCTTTCGCGGTATTTTCTGCCAGCGATGATACCGCTCATCTCTCCCGGCAGTTCTATACCCGTTTTTTTGCCGAAACCGAGTTTTGCTGAATATGAGTTGAGAGTGTCTATGCCCGCGATACGTCCGACGTCAAAGAAGAAGATGTTGCAGCTGTGTTTGAGTGCGGTCACGACATTGACTTCGCCGTGCGAAATACTGCGGAAGCAGGACGGCTGATAATCGTCGTAAAAACGGTATACGCCCTCGCAATAGCGGGTCGAATACTTGGTGATTATCCCCTCTTCAAGTCCCGCGATACCCGTAACCATTTTATACGTCGAACCGGGTGCGTAAAGTCCCGATATGGCGCGGTTTATAAGCGGTTTGTTTTTGTTTGAGACAAGCGTGGAATAATCGGCATTGTATGTTTTTATGTTAAAAGTCGGGTTGCTTGCCATGGCAAGTATTTCGCCCGAATTGGGATCCATGAATATTGCGGCGGCGGCGGACGCGGAGTCCTCGCCGTTGATTTCGCGGCACGAAACGAGCAGTTCTTCAAGCCCCTTTTCGACCACGGTCTGCATTTTTGAGTCTATCGTAAGAATAACGTCAAAGCCCGATTTCGCGTCAACCGAGGCATAGCCCTCTTCGGAGGCAAGGTCGCCTATATCGGAAACGACCGTGCCCGAATCGTCGTTTATCGTGTAACGGTAGCCGTTCTGTCCGCGCAGATAGTCCTCGCAGACCTTTTCTATGCCGTCCTTGCCCACGATGTCGTCGAACAAGTACCCTTTTGATGAAAGCGTTTCGTACTCTTCCGCGCTGATACGTCCGACCGTGCCGAGGATATGGGACGCAATTCCGGGCATCGTATACTCGCGCGCCGATGAAGTTATGAGCGTCACGCCCGGCAAAGATGATTTGTTTTCTTCTATCATCGTCGAGGTCTTTATGTCAACGTCCTCGGCAAAAGTATATTCCGAGCCGCCCGCACCGGTCTCTATTTCATAACGAACGCCGACTATCTTTGTCGCCCTTTCGGGGTCGCGGTCGGCAAGTGAATAGGCCTTGAAAAGTTCCGTCATAACGGAAAGCGGGTCATCGGCTGTCTCTATTTTTTTTGAAGCCAGATATTTGGAGAACGACGAACGCAGGCTTTCGGACTGCAAATATGCAGGCGTGAAAGAAAACGCGCCGTTTGTATACGCCACGGGAAAAGTGTCCGTATAATCGTCCTCACATTTTTCGAAAAAGCCTATCAGCGCGTCTATCGTTGCGTTCAGATCGTCGGTTTTTTGCCTGTTTATCACAACTGAGACCTGCGAAACGCTCTGCACTATGGGTTCGCAGTTGCGGTCGAGAATATCGCCGCGCGCCGCCTTGACAACGGTTTTGGTAACGACGCTGTTCGATGAACTTTTATAATACGCCGCGCCGTTCACGAGTTGAAGATTGACGAGACGGACGACGAACAGCGACGCGCAGATAACAAACGCGACGATAACGGCAACAAGCCTTTTACCGTATTTTTTCATTGTATTTTCTCCATTTGCGGTTTGTGCCTATCAGCTTGACAACGAAGTATATCACAACGGCGACAACAGCCGTCAGCAGAACCGACGGAAACACCGTTTTGAGCAGCGCGGGAAAAAAATCCGCGCCGTAAAATATCCTGTTCCAGAGAGCAAGCGCCGTATCCCTGCAAAAAACGCAAAGAACGCATATCAGTTCGCAGGCAAGCAGATTTGAACTTATTCGGTTCTCGGCAAGATAGCCCACGGTATAGCCGACGGCTGCGAACAAAAGCGCGTTGAAGCCGAAAACGCCGCTGCCGACCAAGTCCGAAATAAGCCCGAAAACAAGCCCGTATATCGCGCCGAAATACTCGTTTTCAAAAAGCCCGAGAGCAACCACCGCGCACAGCAGATACGACGGACTGACGCCGTTGAAGCGGAGCGGGGTTATGATATATGCCAGCAGATAAAGAAGCGTCAGAAACAGGCTGTAAAGCAAAATGCGGACTTTCATTGTGCTGCTCCGTCCTTGATCTCTGTTATGATGTAAACGCGCTCAACGGAAGAAATATCAGTATGCGGGGCAACTTTTGCCCATACCGTGCCGTCGTCGCGGCGAACCACGTCCGTCACTGTACCGACGGGTATCGACTTCGGAAAAACGCCGCCGAGCCCCGATGTGACAAGTCTGTCTCCGCGTCCGAGAACGCTGTTTTTGTCTATGTAAGAAAGTCTGGCAACACCCTCAGCGCTCAGATCGGCGGATGCGGAAAGAATGCCGCAGTCGTGGGTGGTGGAGACCATAACGCCCACGCTGAGTTCGGTGTCAAACAATGTCTTGACCTTTGACCAATTCGGACCGACGGAGGAAACAACGCCCACAAGTCCGTCGCAGGAAACAACGATGTTCCCCTCTTTGACGCCCGACGATGTGCCCGCGTTCAGGTTCAGAGTATCGCTCCAACCGTCCGTACCGCGCGCCACCACATCTGCGGAAGCGTAAGAAAACGTCTGCTCGCCGTCAGTCATGTCGAGCAGTTTTTTCAGATTTCCGTTTTCGATTTTAAGATATGCGTTCTCATCAGCCTCGGCACGCGCCTGCGCAAGCTGCCCGCGCAAGTCTTCGTTTTCCTTTTGAAGGTCGTCGTAACGGAACGGCGCGGAAAACATATCCGAGAAAAAGTTTTTGACAGCCGTGCCCGCCGTGTTGAAAGGCGTCATCACAAAGCCCACAAACTGCTCGTGCGGCATTTTTGCGCTGCCGAGCAATGCGCTGAACATAAAGCCGACAAGATATATACCGATAAAGACGAGAACGATGAATAATTTGTTTTTGAAAAAGTTCCTGTTCAAAATTATTCTCCCTTAATTTCCGAGCGTCGAGTTTTCGTAATTGCGCAGTTTCTTTGCCATCGGAACGGCTCTCATCGCGCCGACAGCCGTCGCTTCGAGCGGGTTTTCTTCAACTACCGCTTCCATGCCCGTTTCTTTGTAAATAAGTTCCGTCCAGCCTTTCATCAGCGCGCCGCCGCCGACAAGGTGTATCTTTGAGCGTATCAGGTCGGACGCTATTTCGGGCGGGATCTTGCCGAGAACGGTCATGATTCCGTCCACTATGGCGCGGACGCTTGATGCAATTGCCTGATGCACGTCCTCGCTTGAAAGCACGAAGTTTTCGGGAAGTCCCGAAATAAGATGTCTGCCGTTCAGGGTCATCAGTTCCATGTTTTTAACGTCCGAAGCGCAGCCGAGTTGTTTTTTGACTTCCTCCGCCGTACCGTCGCCGATAAGTATGTTATAATTTTTTCTGACAAAGTTGATGATGTCGCGGTCAAACGTGCCGCTGCATTCGGAAAGAGAACGCGCAAGCATAACGCCGCCGTTGGCAACAACGCTTATATCCGTTCTGCCGCCGCCGATGTCCACGATAATGTGTCCGCGTCCGCTGAAAACATCAAGCCCGCAGCCGAGCGCCGCCGCAATGGGTTCGTCCACAGGCACCACGCGGGAGCCGTACGCCGCTTTTGCCATATCGCGCATGGAGCGTCTTTCAACACTTGACGCCGCAGCAGGAACGACGATGGCTGAGGTTATGCCTATTCTTGTCTGAACAACGCGGGAGACATATTGACAAAGCATTGCGACCGTCTTGTCAAAATCGGAGATAATGCCGCCACTTATGGGGCGATCGACGCTTATCGTTTCGGGCGCTCTGCCTATCATTTTTTTTGCCTTGTCGCCTATCGCGACAACTTTTTCGTTGTAAATATCCGTCGCGACGACCGACGGCTCGCCGAGAACTATGCCTTTGCCGTGACGCGCAATATATGTATTCGACGACCCGAGAGAGATTCCGAGAGTCGTTTTATGAAACAAACTGAAACTGAACAGCATATTTTCACCAAATCCTGATTCCTGCTTTTTCAAGCATTTCAATAACCGTGCAAACGGGAAGTCCCACAACGTTTGACCAGTCCCCGTTTATTCTTTCAACAAAATTTCCGCCCCTGCCCTGTATTGCGTAAGCGCCGGCTTTGCCCATCGGTTCGCCTGTTGCCACATACGCTTTGAGTTCTTCTTCGCAGGCGTTGCGGAAGAACACTTCCGTACCCACGACGTTCTTTTCAACAACGGGCTTACCGTCCTTTTCAAACATAACGCAAACACCCGTATACACAAAATGCGAACGTCCTGCAAGGGCCTCAACCATTCGCAGAGCGTCGTCGGCATCTTTCGGTTTTCCGAATATCTCGCCGTCGAGAGCTACGACCGTGTCGGCGGAAAGCACACAATCGTTTTTATGAGAAGCGAACACCGCCGCACCTTTCATTTCGGAAAGTTTGGAAACAACTTCTTCGGGCGTGCCGAAAACGCCGCTTTCGTCAACGTCGGAAACGCAGACTTCAAATTCCGCGCCCGCGCGTGTCAAAAGTTCTTTTCTTCTCGGAGACCCCGAAGCAAGTATAAGTTTCATTGCGTTTTCCCGTTCCTTTCCGCTGTCGGAATATCTTCGGCACAGCCAGAGCATAGACAGCCCGAACAAAAAGCCGTTTCAATGTCGGTGTTGTGATTATTTATAATTTTTCATTTTATTTTAGCATATATTTATATAAAAATCAAGACGAAAAAGAAAGGAAAAACCTCCGAGAGCGCATTTTTTGAAAAATATTCATTGAATTATGCGCTCCGATGTGATACAATAAACGAAAGCAAACGCTCGGAGGTATAAAAACAATGCTTATTCCCGTATACGACACGGCTGACGAATATCTGGACGGCGAACCCTCGTCCGAAAAAGAAACGGAACTCGGCGAAGATGCCGCAGAGGGACTGTTCTGGTTCCGTATGCCCGATAAATCCATGGAACCGCTTATCAAAGAAAACGAATACGTTCTTTTCAGAGAAACAAAAAAACTCGGCGAAGTAGGAACGGTCGCGCTTGTCGCGCTGGGTGACGAACTGCTTGTCCGCCACCTCGATTACGCAAAAGATTCGCTTTGGCTCAAACCCGAGAACCCCGAATTTGAAACAAAAACTTTCATGGGCGTTTCTCTCCGCAGAGCAAAACTCCAAGCGGTCAGGGTATAACGGCACGAAGCATATTGACGGACAAGGCTTTTGCTTTGTCCGTTGACGTTTTATTCTTAATTCTTTACACAAATCGAGATTTTTGCCGTTTGTTTCGGCAAAAACAGGCATTTTTCGGGGTTTTGAAAGATAAAACGTTCGTAAAAATTTTCGATGAGACAAAAAACAGTCCTTAAAAACTTTCAGCAAAAAACAGTCCGCAGAGGTTTTCTCTGCGGACATATTTTTAATTTGTCAGCGGCAATCAGTGCCACGGCTTGCGGATCTTGGTGGATTCCACGATTCTGCCTATCGCAACGGCGTAAGCCGCGTTTCTGAACGTTGTGCCGTACTGCTCTTTTGCCTTTGTAACGGCTTCGAAAGAGTTGTTCATTCTGTGTGCAAGTTTTTCGTTTACGTCTTCTTCCGACCAGTAGAAGTTGGAGAGGTTCTGAACCCATTCGAAGTAGGAAACGACAACGCCGCCGCCGTTGGCGAGAATGTCGGGAACAACGGGAATGCCTTTCTGTTCGAGAATCTTATCGGCTTCATAAGTCGTCGGACCGTTCGCGCCCTCAACGATAAGGAACGCTTTGACGTCAGCCGCATTTTTCTCGGTTATCTGATTTTCGAGAGCGCACGGAATAAGCACGTCGCAGTCGCAGGTCAGCACGGCTTCGCGAACAAGTTGTTTCGCGCCCGTGTAGGTATTGAGCGTTTTGCCGGAAGCGATATAGTTTCTGATTTCCGTTATGTTAAGTCCGTTTTCGTCGTAAACACAGCCGTAAACGTCGCTGACGCAGACGATCTTATAGCCCTTGTCATACATGATCTGCGCGGTAAGTCCGCCTACGTTTCCGAGTCCCTGAACGGCAATTCTGTTATGCGTGCCCGCTTTGCCGAGGTAGGAAAGCGCGTTTTCGGCAGTCATTACAACTCCGTTTGCGGTCGCCGCTGTTCTGCCGAGAGAGCCGCCTATCGCAATGGGTTTGCCCGTTACGACGCCGGGACACTGTTTGCCGGCAAGTTTCGAATACTCGTCCATTATCCAACCCATGATCTCGCCGTTGGTGTTAACGTCGGGCGCGGGAATATCGGTCTCGGGACCGATAACGGGAGCGATCTTCTCGGTGAATTTTCTCGTCAGTCTTTCAAGTTCGCCTTTCGAGAGTTTTCTCGGATCGACGGTTATACCGCCTTTGCCGCCGCCGTAAGGAATGCCCGCAACGGCGCATTTGAAACTCATCCAAGCGGCAAGCGCCTTGACTTCGTTGATGTCCGTGTCCTGATGGAAACGGATACCGCCTTTGTAAGGGCCTCTGACGGAGGAATGTTGAACGCGATAGCCCTCGAAAACTTCGATATGACCGTCGTCCATTTCTACGGGAATGGCAACTTTCAACTCTCTTTCGGGGTATTTGAGCATAACGTACTCGTCGGGAGAAAGTCCCATCATTTTTGCCGCGTCTTCAAGCACGCTCAGCATATTCTCGTACGGATTGTTCATGTCGGAAATCAACCTTTCAAAGATATATAAAATTTTTTCGGGGTGCAACACAAGGGAAAACCGCCTGTCGCAAACGCAAACACCGGTTCTCCCTCTATGAGGCTATACCCTCTGAACTTCCTTGTTCCCATCTATTCTAACACAAAGGCATTTTTTTGTCAACCCGGAAAACGTTTTTTGTCAAAAATAAGCAAAACACCGAAGTTGAGTTTGTGCGACCTTAACTCAACTTCGGTATTTTCATTGTCTTTAAGCGTGTTATTTATTATATTTTCAGCTTTTTTACATCCCTTGGGGATAGGAAAAAGTGTTCAGAATGGGTGAATCGAACCCGAAGGCGTATGTTTATACATCGAGAGGCGAGATTCGCCCGTAGCAAAAAAGGCGTATAAACCATTATTTATGAAAGAAAACACAAAAATCTCTGTTTTGAATCTTTTTATTTATCTTTTAGACTATTGCTTTTTTTGTATTTTTCCAGCCTTTTTTGCGGTCTGGGCTTTTTTTACATCCCCGTTAACCGCCGAGATATGCTTTCTTAACCTGCTCACTGGCAAGAAGTTCCGCGCCCGTGCCGGAAAGCACTATCTTGCCGCTTTCGAGAACATAAGCATTGTCCGCTATCGAAAGCGCCATCTGCGCGTTCTGCTCAACAAGCAGTATAGTTGTGCCCGCGTTGTGCAGTTCCTTGATAATGTCAAAGATCTGATCGACAAGAATGGGCGAAAGACCCATCGACGGCTCGTCAAGCATAAGCAACTGCGGCTTGGACATAAGCGCTCTGCCCATGGCAAGCATCTGCTGTTCGCCGCCCGAAAGCGTACCTGCCACCTGCTTGCGGCGTTCTTTCAGACGCGGGAAACGTGAATATACGTCCGCTATACCGTCGTCTATCTCCGAGCGGGGGCGTGTATATGCGCCCATTTCAAGGTTTTCCTCAACGCTCATTTGGAGGAACACGCGGCGTCCCTCCGGAACGTGCGCCAAACCGTGCTCAACTATCTTGTGGGGTGCGACGCCCGCAAGGTTTTTGCCGAGGAATTCTATCGAACCGGTCTTTGAATGAAGCAGACCGGAAATCGTTTGAAGCGTTGTGCTTTTGCCCGCGCCGTTCGCGCCGACAAGCGTAACTATCTGTCCCTTGCGTACTTCAAAGGAGATATCTTTGATTGCATGAATACTGCCGTAATAAACGTTGATATCGTTGACTTTAAGCATTATATCAGACATACGCTCAATTCTCCTTTCTGTTTCCGAGATACGCCTCGATAACAACGGGGTTCGACTGTATCTCTTCCGCGGTACCCTTTGCTATAACTTTGCCGAAGTTCAGCACGCAGATACCCTCGCAGATACCCATAACGAGTTTCATATCGTGCTCGATAAGAAGAACGGCTATTTTGAAATCGTCTCTTATGCGAACGATGTTTTCCATAAGATCGACGGTCTCGGCGGGGTTCATGCCCGCGGCGGGTTCGTCAAGCAGAAGAAGACGGGGATTTGTTGCAAGCGCGCGGACGATTTCAAGTCTGCGCTGTGCGCCGTAAGGCAGCGAACCTGCTTTCCAGTCGTGCATATCCTCCATGCCGAAGATCGAAAGCAATTCCATAGCCTTTTCATGAGCCTGTTTTTCCTTGCCCCAGAAGCGCGGAAGACGGAAAATACCCTCCGCCGTGCTGTATTTGACCTGATTATGAAGACCTACTTTAACATTGTCTTCAACGGTCATATTGGAGAAAAGTCTGATGTTCTGAAACGTTCTCGCAACGCCCATCTTGTTTATCTGCGGGGTCGTTTTGCCCGCGGTGTCCTCGCCGTTTATCATGATAACGCCGCGTGTGGGCTGATAAACCTTTGTAAGAAGATTGAAAACCGTGGTCTTGCCCGCACCGTTGGGACCTATAAGACCCGCAATTTCCGTTTTACCTATCGTGAAGTTGAAATCCTCAACCGCGTGAAGTCCGCCGAAATCAATGCCGAGGTGTCGGCATTCGAGAGCGGGAGTCTCGTTGACGTCTCTTTCGGGCACTATGGAATGAGACGGAACGGGAACCATTTTTCCCTTTTGAAACTTATCCATTCTGTTGCTCTCCTTTCTTTGCCTTGCGGAACAGGTTTGTTATCGGCGATACCGCCTTTGAAAGCAGGAATTTGAGTTGTTCGTTGTTCTTGAAGACCATAACAAGGATAAGGATGACCGCATATATGAGCATACGGTAATCGGAGAACCCGCGCAGGACTTCGGGCAGAAGGTAAAGGAGCGTGGCGGCAATGACCGAGCCGAGCATATTGCCGAGTCCGCCGAGAACGACGAATACAAGAACGAGTATGGATGTGTTGAAATCGAACTTTGCGGCAGTTATGCCGGAATAGTTAAGACCGTAAAGTGCACCCGCAGCACCCGCAATTGCGGCGGATATCGTAAACGCTATCATCTTGTACTTCATAACGTTTATACCGCAGGCTTCGGCGGCGATACGGTTGTCGCGAACCGCGATTATAGCACGACCCGTGCGGCTGCGAACAAGGTTCAGCACGATAACAAGCGCAACCATTATCAGGATAAAGCCTGCCGTAAAGGTGGCAATACGCTGAATGCCCACCGTACCCTGTGCGCCTTTGATGATGGCTTTTCCGCCCTCTTCAAGACCGAGGTCGGTGACGTTTTTGCTGCCCGTAGCGTTGAATATGATGTGAAGTCCGTTTGAATCGACGCCGACGATAAGGCAGTTGATAAGGTCTTTTATTATTTCGCCGAATGCAAGTGTAACTATCGCAAGATAGTCGCCGCGAAGACGGAGAACGGGGATACCGATAAGGAAGCCCATTATGCCCGCGAGAACGGCGCCGATGATTATCGCAAGAAGCAGACGGAGCCATTTATCGGGAACGGAGTCCGCAAGCGCGGTGGAGACTATCGCGCCGGAGAATGCGCCGACGCTCATAAAGCCCGCATGACCGAGCGAAAGTTCGCCCATAATGCCGACGGTGAGGTTGAGCGATATTGCCATAACGATGTAGCAGCAGGCGGGAACGAGCCAGCCCTGTTGAGAGCGGTTCAACGCGCCCGCGGAGTTAAGAGCGGTAACGATAACGAAAACGACGATAACGAACAGGTAGGTCGCATAATCAAAGACGTTTGTTTTTTTGAGTTTGAATCTTTTGTTTCCCATAACGTCCTCCTTATACTTTTTCCTGAACGTTCTTGCCCAAAAGTCCCGCGGGACGAACAAGAAGTACGACTATAAGAACAGCGAACACTATCGCGTTCGAAAGCTGCGTTGAAATGTAAGCCTTGGCAAAGGACTCGATAACGCCGAGCAGAAGTCCGCCGAGGAACGCGCCCGGAATAGAACCGATGCCTCCGAAAACGGCGGCGGTGAATGCCTTGATACCGGGCATTGAACCGGTCGTGGGAGAAAGGGTGGGATATGACGAGCAAAGCAGAACGCCCGCAACGGCGGCAAGCGCGGAGCCTATCGCAAAGGTCATCGAAATGGTTCTGTTGACGTTGATACCCATCAACTGTGCCGCGCCTTTGTCTTCGGAGCAAGCACGCATTGCCTTGCCGAGTTTGCTTTTTGACGTAAAGAGCGTCAGCGCAACCATGATGACAACACAGCAGAGAATTGTGAACATTGCTATGTAGGAAATCGAGAGTTTGCCGTCAAACAGATGAAGCGTGCCCGAGATGACGGACGAATACGTCTTCGGGTCGGATCCCCAGATAAGCAGCGCCGAGTTTTGAAGCAGATACGAAACGCCTATCGCGGTTATAAGAACCGCAAGCGACGAAGCCGCACGGAGCGGTTTATACGCAAGCCCCTCGATAAGAATACCGAGCACGGTGCAGACAACGACGGCGGCAAGGATAGAAACTATCGCCGAGACCCATGAGGGGAACGACGTGAATTTTTCGGTGATGAACGCAGACGCAAAGAAGGAGATATAGCCTCCGACCATGATAACGTCTCCGTGCGCGAAGTTAAGCATCTTTGCTATGCCGTAAACCATCGTATAACCGAGGGCTATGATGGCATAAACGCTTCCGAGGCTTATCCCGCTGATAAGATACGAGAGAAATTCCATAAAAGTACCTCTTTTTTCTTTTTTGGCGAGGTGTTGCCGAGCGGCAACCGAAATGTTGAATTATATAATATACACACGCATACACGCGCGTGCGCGTAAAAAAATAAATTTACGGTATTCCGTCGCATACGGAAGACGCCAAACCGCAAAATTCGACAAGGGTTCGGGCATACCACGCCCATGACTGCCGTTTCGGGGTTTTCCGTATACGAGGGAATACGTTGAAAGAATACACCTAATTCGGCTGCCGCGGGAGGTCAGCACGCGGCAGCCGAAAGTTCTCTTTTACATAAAAACTCTTTTATTTTGCGGGATATATCCCACTTTTATCATTGATTTTCGGGAAGAACGTAAGTGCCGTTCTTGATAACAACAGCTTTCGGTGCTTTCGAAACTTCACCGGTGCTCTTCCATGTCATACCCTGACCGGTAAGTCCGTTAAGGACGATGTTCGGCATAACCGCAACGATGGCGTCGCAGATTTCTTCTGTGGTCATGTCAGAGGTGCAGCCGGCCTTGTTTATCTCTTCATATACGGCGTAAACCGCGTCGTAAGCGTCGGCAGCGAACTGGTTGGGAGTCTGACCGTATTTATCGTTGTAGGTCTTTACGAAATTTTGAGTCAGTTCATCGGTGGAGTCTGCCGCGAACGGGGTCAGAAGCATAACGCCCTCGGCAAGAGAAGTATCAAAGCCTTTAAGGGTAAGAATACCGTCCATACCGTCAACGCCGAAGAACGTCGGCTCATATCCCATATCTTTTGCCTGTTTCAGGATAACGGAAGCGGGCTGATAGTAAATGGGAAGGAATATCGTGTCGGCGCCCGCCTGTCTGGAAGCGGTCAACTGAACGGAGAAGTCCGTCGAAGAATCTTTTGTGAAGGTGCCTTCGTAAACAACTTCGATACCCTTGGAAGCGGCTTCCTTAACGAAAGTATCACGGATACCCTGCGAGTATGCGTCATCGTTTCTGTAAATAACGGCAACTTTTACGCCTGCCATATTTTCCGACATGTAGTCAGCCGCGCCGACACCTTGGTTCGGGTCGGTAAAGCATACCTGGAACATATTATCCTTGCCGCTGATAACGTCGGTGGAGGATGCGGACGGGGTCAAAGCAAAAACTCTGTCGCTGTATGTAAGTGAAGAAACCGCGATAGCCGGACCTGTGGTAACGGGACCTATAAGGATCTGCATACCCCAGTCAAGCAGGCTGTTGTAAGCGTTGGTGGAAGTCTCGGCGTCCGAAACGTCGTCCGCGGACTTGAACTCAAATTTAACGTTGCCGTTTTTGGCGTTGATCTCGTCAACCGCGATCTGAGCGCCATTCATAACGGCAGTGCCGTAAATCGCGGCGTCGCCCGTAAGAGGACCGATACCGCCGAGTTTGAACGTTCCCGATGCGACACCTGTTTCGGAGCCGTCCGCGGAACCTTTGGTAGTGTTTCCTTTGTCGTTGTTGCCGCAGCCCGCGAAAGCAAACAGACAAGCAAACGCCATCGCTACGACAAGCAGCATTGCTGCAAATCTCTTCATAATAAACAACCTCTTTTCAGCCCGAGACATTCGGGTGAATGTTTTATTTTTCGATGTGAATATTGTACCACATATTCATGTGAATGTCAACGCCTAATTCAAACAATATTGCACTAAATCACACACATCTATATGTATACATTGCACAATTTCGTGCATATTTTTTACGAAATCAACCGTTTTCCAATCCAAAACCCATATTTTTATGTCTGCGATTTCAACGGGAAAGCCCCGTTGAAGATATGTTATTTGAAAAAGGTGTACTATTTATATACGCCGTGCGAACGTTCGCTCCGTTCTCTCGCACATGGCTGTTCGCAAAACAGGTTTGTTTTGCGATTGAATGTCAACGCCTGATTCAAACAATATTGCACTAAATCACGCAGACTCGTATGCATATATCGCACAACTTCGCGCATATTTTTTACGAAATCAACCGTTTTTCGAGTTCAGACCCCACATTTTTATGTTTACTGTTTCAATGAAAGTGCCTATCCTTATGTTAAGATTCCAACTGTAATGTCCGTTTAAGAAAGGTTGTTTGAAAGAGTTGCTCTATTAAAAAAAGAACCGTTATCTATTCACTCCAAAAATCAACCGCCCGACGTTTCCGTCGGGCGGCAAAATTTTATGCATTAGGATCAATATTATCTTTTAATTTGTATGTACGATTTTTCTTATTTGATATAAACTCCATAATAGGTCTGCCTTTCGGTTTCTTGTCGGCGAACTGATGTATGTTCGGTCCCGGAGCCCCGTTTACTTCAATAATAATAGGGCCGTTGTCAGTAAAGGCAACGTCCCAGCCGAGAACAGCACTTTCGGGCATCAGCAAATGCGCCTTTTTTACTAAATATAAAGTTGCAGACCAAAACGGAAGTTGTATCCCGGGAATCACCATACCCGTCATAGGGTGATAAATAAAAGTATTATTTGCATAATCTCTTCCCTCCGTAATCACAACACCTGTTTTAACATCAACTGCGGCGCCTATCCCGTCAGCATGCATATTATCGACAAATGATGAACCTTTGCTCGTTTTGAATGTTGCGGCAATAACGGAAACAGTTTGTCCATCTCGCAAAGTTAATATCCGGCAGGAGTTGACCGACGTCGGACAGATATCGCTTATTTCCTTACATTGAAAGATAAACTCTTCGCAAATCATATCTTTTTTCGAAAGCGCTTCAAATTTGTTCTGACAGGTTTCGTTGTCAGTAAACTCAAAAACCTCCGCACCTCGACCGCATGACGCTTTATCGGGTTTAAGAAATACCTTTTTGTGTTTTTTGACAAATGCCGTAAATTCTGTCGCATCATGTTCCGAAAGAAAAAAATCTCTCTGCCGTAAAAATCTTTCAGCCGTTCATACTGGAACATTTTTGACATTGTCAGTCGAACCTTGTTTACATAGCGCAAAGAGTGCCGACGTTGATAATTCGTAAGAAAATACTTTCTGTAACTGTTTTTATATCTGTTATATCCGAACAACAGGTACTCTTCCACCGTACAACGGAAGCGGGCTTTACAATAAAGAAAATCAAGATAAGTTTTCATTCGGACTTTTTTTGTCGTAAATCCAAATCTCTCCGCCTCTGCCATAAAACAATGCATGTCTTTGATTATTTTTGACATCGACAAACCCCCTTTAAACATTTTCATACTGAATATACCGTCCCATCGTCGGATTAAAAGGCAATAAGTTTTTGAATATACGGATAAAGTATATCACAACGTTTCCAAAAAGTCAATGCCGCCCGACGTTTCCGTCGGGCGGCATTGTTTCATCTACGATTTTATATTACCTGTTCGATTGCCGTCAGTCGCAGCACGGGTCGGTCTTTTTCGGGGGCTTTTCCTCGGGCGCGGGTTTGGTAACGTCGCCAAGTCCCGTAACTTCGGAGAACATAACATTCGCTTTTGTCGCGTTTACCGCGTCGGTCGGCACGATTATCTTCGACGCTCTGCCGTTCGACATCGCAACAAGCGCTTCATATTTTTTGAGTTCGAGTACGGCGGCGTCCGCACCTGCTTCACGCAGAGCGGCAAGTCCGTCCGCTTCCGCTTTCTTCGCAAGATAAATTGCCTTGGCTTCACCCTCGGCTCTTGCGATGCGCGCGTCTCTTTCACCCTCTGCGGCAAGTATCATCGCCTGTTTGTCACCCTCTGCACGGGTTATTGCGGCTGCCTTGTGTCCCTCCGCCTGCAAAAGCGTTTCGCGGCGGTCGCGTTCCGCTTTCATCTGCTTTTCCATCGCATTTTGAATCTCGGCGGGCGGAATGATATTTTTCAGTTCGACACGGTTGACCTTGATACCCCATTTGTCGGTAGCCTCGTCAAGGATCTCCGTCATTTTTCCGTTTATTGTGTCACGGGAAGTCAGTGTTCCGTCAAGTTCGAGTTCGCCGACGATGTTACGGAGAGTTGTTGCGGCAAGATTTTCGAGCGCGGAGATGGGGTTTACGGCGCCGTAAGCATAAAGTTTTGCGTCAAAAATGCAGAAATATATAACGGTATCTATCTGCATGGTAACGTTATCCTTTGTGATAACGGGCTGCGGCGGCGAATCGAGTACCTGCTCTTTGAGAGTCACTCTTTTTGCGATGCGTTCAAAGAAAGGCACTTTGACATGAACGCCTGCCGTCCATGTTGCTTTGTACTTGCCGAGAAATTCAATAACATATTCCGCCGCCTGCGGAACGATTTTGAGATTTGCCAGAATGATCAAAAGAACCACTGCGCCTGAGATAATACCGATAATTGCACCTACGGGCATAGAAAAAACCTCTTTTCTTTTCATTTTTATATACGAGCGACACTTCCGCTCGCATTATTTATTTACCTGATTATTATTCAGTGTATCCGATACGCCGTCTGTCAATTTTAAATTTTCCGTTTCAAAAACTTTCATCTGACGTATCGCGGATTTATTAAGTTCAATAAGTCGCTCTTGCTGTCCGACACCGTTATCTATCAAATAGGCATTCAAATTTTCAAGATTAGAAAGACATACGAGTTGCGACACTTCCGCATAGTCCCTAATATTGCCCTTTTTGTCAGGATTTTTTTCTCGCCACTCCTTTGCCGTCATGCCGAACATCGCAACATTCAGAACATCCGCTTCACTTGCATACACCACCGACGCCTTTTCTTTTGATATTTCAAGAGGAATAATTATATTTTCTTTTATGGCATCGGTATGTACCCTGTAATTTATCTTTGCAAGTTCGCGTTTGACCGACCAGCCAAGTTGCTTTTGTTCATCCGACTTCAGCCTTTGAAATTCTTTAATTATATAAAGGTTTATTTCGGGAGAAATCCACGATGCAAATTGCAAAGCAATATCTTTGTGCGCATAAGTTCCGGAATTATATTTTCCTGCTTTTGATACAAGCCCCACGGCATTTACGCTGTCTATCCATTTTTTGGGAGACATTGTAAAGTAATTATGCCCCGCCTCATTTTTAATCCGGTCGAATTCGACCAGTTTAAAATCGGGATTATTCAATTTTTCCCACAAGCCTATAAACTCTATTGTGTCTTTCCGTCTAAGCCAATTTTTAACAACATCTGCGGGCTCTTCCGAATTTTTGTATCTCGCAATATCGGTCAAAGAGAAATAATCGTCTTTATTTAAATGAATACTTTGTTCAAAAACCGTAATTTCCTTATTTTTCATATCTTTCTTCCTTTTTTCTGTTCTATGCATGCAATACACAAAATCGCAAAGAAATCTATACAATCAGTCTTCCCCGCTTTGAGAATATTTCAGTTCGTCGGGAATGACCGCGTCCGAATAAACCTTTGCGCCCGCCTGAGCCGAACCGCTTGCGGACGGAGCGACAACGGGAACAACGGTCTGCGGCAGTCCCTCGGGGCGGAAACCGTTATATCCGCCGTTGATTATCGTTTTCGGAAAACTTTTATAGCAGAAGTTGAGGTCAACGCCGGTCGCAATTCCCGGAACGGAACCTTTTGAAGTATATTGCCACATCGCATACTCGTCCTTGCCGAGGAAACGCGATATTGCGCCGTCGTAAATTCCGCCGTCGTCGGGACCGTATGCCGCGACCCAAAAATCGTAATCGCGCAAAGCGGCTTTGTCGAGGTTGTAAAAGAACACGCTGGCACTTGCGTAGCACGCGGAATACCAACCCGCTGAACGGAGCATTTCGCAATACGTCCGAACCACTTCCGTACCGAGCGCTTTGCCGAGCACGAACTCTTCATAGTCAAAATAAACGGGGTATGTCAGCATACCGCCGAGGTCTTTCAAAGCGTCTATCGTCGCATTCGCTTCCGCGGCGGCTTCTTCGGTATTTTCCGCATAAGAATAAACGTAAACACCGACATCAAGTCCCGCTTCACAGGCGGCTTTGACGTTTTCGTCAAAGCGCGAATCTTTCTGCGACGGGTATTTTGCAAAGTTTCCTATGCCGAGTCTTATGAGAACAGCGGTTATGCCGGAATCGCGCACCGCGTTGAAATCAACTTTTCCCTGATGGCTGGAAACGTCGATAACAAGCAACGGAGCCTCGTCCGAAACGGCGGGAGAAACGCGCAGACGCACGGTATGCGTTTTTTTGCCGTTTGATGCGGAAATTTCGCAGGAACCGAGGGCTTTTGCAACTATTTTTCCGTTTTCTACCGCGGCGACCGAGGTATCCGTCGAGCGCCAAGCGGACGCGGAAAAATCCCCGAACGCGTTCAAATCACAGATTTCGCCGACCGTCAGACACATATATTCGACCTCCGAAGTCTCTTCGTCGGGCGGTTCAACCTCAACAAGCCGTTCGGTGCCGTCTATGGCATATTTCAACGCAAGACGGGCGTCGTTTTCGGTTATTTTTCCGTCGCCGTCTATGTCCGCAACCGCCTTTATATATGCTGGCAACTCCTCGCCCGAACGCGCGTATTCAAGAATTTTACGGGCATCGGAACTGCTCACGACCCAATCGCCGTCAATGTCTCCGACAAGCGCTTTTTCTGCAAACGCGGGCAGACAAAGCCCGAATGTCAAAACAAGCACAACGCAAAATCCGACAAGCCTTTTCAGCATTTCTTCAACCTCCCGCAAAATCTTCGTATGCAACTTTTACGGACGCCTGAACATCCGCATAATTCTTTCTCAAACTGCGAAACGAGAAAAACACAACGCCTTTGCAGTTTTCTTTCCCGTTCGCATAAGCGACCTGCGACGCTATTTCGTCGGGCGATGAATACGCTCCGCTCTCCGCGCCGCGATACGCGCCTATACCTATATATAATGTGACCCCGTATTCGCCGCAGACATCGTTCCACCAATCGGCAAGAACGCAGAACGGCGCCGAGGAATGACTTATCTGCCAATACAGTTGCGGACAGACATAATCTATTCTTCCGTTTTCTATCCATTCGTAGACATCGGCATAAACGTCCGAATATGCGGAAACGGTATAGCCTATCCCCTCTGTACCGTTCGGGGTCTTTTCACTTTTCCGCGCCCAGACGCCGCACGGACTGACGCCGAACACGACCCTCCCCGCACATACGCCGTGAACCTGTTCGATAAGCGCATTCACGTTCGCACGCCGCCAATCGTCGCGCGGCATACCGTTGCCGTAAAGGTCGTAAGCCTCACCATCGTCAAACGATGCCGCGTCCGCATACGGATAAAAATAATCGTCAAAATGTATGCCGTCGATATCGTAATTCGCGATAAGTTCTTCGACCCCGTCGCAGATAAGTTTTCGGACTTCGGGCAATGCGGGATTGAAAAAACACGCATACTTGCGGACGCCGTTTTCCGTCCATGAATGGCGAACGACCCATTCGGGGTGAAGCACCGCGGGGTTTTCCGCCGCCAAAGTGTCCTCGTTATATCCCGAAGACGAAGCACAGGTCACGCGGTACGGGTTTATCCATGCGTGAACATCAATGTTTTTCGCGTGCGCCGCCGCGATAAAATAATCCAGAACGTCAAGCGGCAATTCCCCGCTCTGTTTGCCGCAGATATATGCGCTTGACGGAAAAATCCTTGACGGATATATCGCATCCGCGCACGGTCTTACCTGCAAAAACAGAGCGTTCAAGCCGTAAGTTTCGGCGTCCGAAATTATAGAGTCTATCTCTTTTTTGAGTTCATCCGCGCCAAGCGTCGGAGATGACGGAAAGTCGATATTCGCCACCGTCGATACCCACGCGCCGCTTACGCCCTTCTGAACGACTTCTTTTTCGGGAGTTCCCTCACCGCCCGTATGCGTCGGACTTTCTGTCCGTTCGGTCACGGACACGGCGTTTTCGGCAGGTCTGCCGAAAGGCAGTTTTGAGCAGGAGCAAAGAGAAAATGCAAGCGTCGCCGCAGTCAGCAAGAAAACAAGGAAGCGTTTCATAATATATCCCTTTCACGGACTGAATATGTTCAGTCCCGACAGACAAGCGGAAGCCCGCCGTCTGTTTCGGTTATTCTGAAAGTTTTATCTTCCTTTTTTTTCCTTATTTCTCTGTTTTTTGCAAAGAGCGACCGACAAACGTCGGTCGCTCCCGCAGTCTCGGTTGCGGGAAGCCACCCGTCACCTTTTTATCCCTTTTTCAGGACTTTTTCAAGCCTGTTTATACAAGTTTTTCGCCCATATCCACACCCGCAAGCAAATGGAAGTGGATATGCTGCACGGTCTGTCCAGCGTCCTTGCCGCAGTTGTTGATAATGCGGTAGCCGCTTTCAAGACCGAGTTTTTCGGCAGTCGCCTTTATCGCAAGCATTATCTTGCCCACGATATAAGCGTTTTCCTCGGTTATATCGTTCATCGAGGACATCAGATGTTTTTTCGGAACGAAAACGATATGAACGGGTGCCTGCGGATTTATGTCGCGGAACGCCAAAACGTCATCGTCTTCATATACCTTTGTCGAGGGAATCTCTCCCGCGGCAATCTTGCAGAAAATGCAATCGCTCATTTTTTTTCACCTTACGCTTTCAGAGTTTCCTTTACAGCCGCAAGAGCCTCGCCCAATTTCGAAGCGTCTCTGCCGCCTGCCGTTGCGCTGTCGGGTCTTCCGCCACCGCCGCCGCCGCAAATCTTTGCCGCGACTTTGACAAGGTCTCCCGCGCGGACACCCGCCGCGACCGCGTCTTTGCCGACGCCCGCCGCTATGGCAACCTTGCCGTCGGAAACGCCGGCAAGAAGCGCAACGCCGTTCGCGTATTTATCGCGGAGCGCGTCGCACATTGCACGCAGCGCGTCCGTCGAAGCGTCGATACGGGCAACCATAACGAGGTTGCCGTTTATCTCTTCCGCGGATTTGACAACGCCTTCGAGTTTGGCGAATGAAAGTTTGTTGTTCAGAGCCTCGACCTCTTTTGCAAGAGCCTTGTTCTGCGCAACCACGCTTTCCGCTTTGTGCACAAGTTCGCTTTCGGATGCTTTCAGCACGGAAGCAACGCCCGAAACGGTCTGTTGTTTTTCATTCAGATATTCAAGCACGTTCAGACCCGTTACGGCTTCGATTCTTCTGACGCCCGCCGCAACGCCGGTTTCGGAAACTATCTTGAAAAGACCTATTTCCGCTGTGTTCTTCGCGTGCGTACCGCCGCAGAACTCCGTTGAGATGTCGCCCATGCGAACAACGCGGACTATCTCACCGTACTTTTCGCCGAACAGCGCAAGCGCGCCGAGTTTTTTCGCTTCCGCAATGGGAAGTTCGAGCGTATCTATTTCGGTAAGGGAAAGTATATATTCGTTGACAAGTCTTTCAACCGTCGCAAGTTCTTCTTCGGTCAGCGCTTCAAAGTGCGTGAAGTCGAAACGTGCGCGTTTTGCGTCAACGTAAGAACCCGCCTGTGTAACATGGTCGCCGAGAACGTCGCGCAGCGCCGCTTGCAGCAAATGCACCGCCGAGTGGTTTCTCATCGTGGCAAGTCGTTCGCTCTTGTTTACGCAAGCCTTGACCTCGTCGCCGACAGTCAGAGAACCAAACGCAACGGAACATTCGTGCAGATAGATTCCGTTTGCCTTTTTGGTGTCGCGCACGAGAAGAGAAGTCTCTCCCGCAGTCAGCACGCCTTTATCTCCGACCTGTCCGCCGCTTTCCGCATAGAACGGGGTTCTGTCAAGCACAACGGTAACGTCGTCGCCCTGTTCGGCAACGCCTACCGCCTCGTCGTCTTTGAGTATCGCAAGCACTTTTGCGGTATCCACAAGTTTTGTATATCCGCTGAACTCGGTCTTTTCTATCGTCGCCAACGCTTCATTGTCTTTCCATGCGGAAGCCGCAAAGCCTTTCGCCGCACTTCTTGCGGTCTTTTTCTGCTCCGCCATCAGTTCAAGGAAGCGTTTTTCGTCGGTTTCAAGTCCGTTTTCGGCAGCGATTTCTCTTGTCAGGTCTATCGGGAAGCCGAACGTATCGTAAAGTCTGAAAGTCTCTTCGCCATCAAGTATCTTTCCCGCAACGTCCTTAACTCTCTTGATTATATCGCCGAGAATGGCAAGACCCTGGTCTATCGTCTTTTCGAAACGGTCTTCTTCCTGCTCGATGACTTTCTTTATGTACGCCGCTTTTTCACGCAGTTCGGGATAAGCGGATTCGCTTTCGTGAATAACGACCTCGGCAAGTTCCGCCAGGAAATGCGGTTCTTTTATGCCGAGAAGTCTGCCGTGACGCGCCGCTCTTCTCAGAAGGCGGCGAAAAACGTAACCTCTGCCCTCGTTTGACGGAAGAACGCCGTCGCAGACCATGAAAGTGGTGCTTCTGATATGGTCCGTTATAACGCGCAGCGAAACGTCCGCAAGGTGATTTTCACCGTATTTGACGGCGGACATCTCCGAAATTTTTGCCGTGATGTTCTTTATCGTGTCAACATCGAAAAGGCTGTCAACGTTCTGCATGATGCAGGCAAGTCTTTCAAGACCCATGCCGGTGTCGATGTTCTTCTTTTCAAGCGGGGTATAGTTGTTGTGTCCGTCATTGTTGAACTGTGAGAAAACGACGTTCCAGAACTCAACGTATCTGTCGCAGTCACAGCCGACATGGCAGTCGGGTCTGCCGCAGCCTTTGTCCGCGCCTCTGTCGAAATAAATTTCCGAGCAGGGACCGCAGGGTCCCGAACCGTGTTCCCAGAAGTTGTCTTCCTTGCCCATGCGCGAAACGTGGGACGGGTCAACGCCTATTTCTTTTGTCCATATATCATACGCTTCGTCGTCTTCGAGATATACCGTCACATAAAGTTTGTCAACGGGCATCTCCATAACTTTTGTGCAGAACTCCCACGCCCAGGTGATGGCTTCGCGCTTGAAGTAATCGCCGAACGAGAAGTTGCCGAGCATCTCAAAGAACGTGCCGTGACGTGCGTCTTTTCCCACGCAGTCGATGTCGGGCGTTCTTATGCACTTCTGGCA